>ERZ1673783.14-NODE-14-length-75878-cov-23.408478_pt1 | contig 75878 bp, 68 predicted proteins | sample MGYA00580133_ERZ1673783 | MGnify/ENA primary metagenome ERZ1673783 (study PRJEB41219, sample SAMN04549595) | soil metagenome | isolation source: soil | place: USA: Texas, Big Bend National Park | collected 2009-03-17 ...
TTTTTTTGTATAATTAAGATACCGTAATGAATTGAGGTGGATGAAGTGCTAACAAAAAATACACAGATGAATCGTGATCAAATAGAAATGATAGCTTTAGACCAACTTGTACCTGCAGATCATTTGGTTCGTAAAATCGACGCTGCTATTGATTTTTCATTTATCTATTCGCTTGTTCAAGACATGTATTCATCGGAAAGAGGTCGACCAAGTATTGATCCAGTTGTATTGATTAAAATGGCTTTCATCCAATATACCTTCGGTATTCGTTCCATGCGAAAAACTATAGAGGAAATCGAAACGAATCTGGCTTACCGTTGGTTTCTTGGATTTGGTTTTTATGATAAGGTACCTCACTTTTCAACGTTTGGGAAAAACTACGAGCGACGCTTTAAGGATACAGACTTATTTGAACAGATATTCTATCGCATTTTGAAAGAAGCTGCAGATAAGAAGCTGATAAGCAGTGAGCATGTCTTTATTGATTCTACTCATGTCAAAGCGAGTGCGAATAAGCATAAATTTGAGAAGAAAGTGGTTCGAAAAGAAACGAAAGCCTATCAAGCACGTCTACAAGATGAGATAAATGCTGATCGAGAAGCACATGGAAAAAAGCCATTTCCTCCAGATAAATTTGGGAAAGAAGAATATAAAGAAATAAAAGAAAGTACCACTGATCCGGAAAGTGGTTACTACGTAAAAGACGAGCGAACAAAACAGTTTGCTTACTCATTCCATGCTGCTGCGGATCGAAATGGCTTTGTTTTGGGGGCTATTGTAACGCCAGGGAATATTCATGACAGTTCCGTATTGGAGCCACTTCTTGAAAAAGTCATAGAAAAACATGGAAAACCGGTTGTAGTTGCTGCTGACGCTGGATATAAAACTCCCGCCGTTGCCCAATACATATTTGAAAATGATATGACCCCTGCTTTACCTTATACTCGCCCTCGTACAAAGGATGGTTATTTCAAAAAACATGAGTATGTTTACGATGAATACTACGATTGTTATCTTTGTCCGCAAGGACAAGTGTTAAAATATGCAACTACGACGAAGGAAGGCTATCGTCAATATTTTTCTGATCCAGTCCAGTGTAAAGATTGTCCATTCCTCTCGAAGTGCACCCAAAGTAAGGAGCATAAAAAACTAATTCAGCGACATGTATGGGAATTTTATTTAGAGGAAGCTGATCATCTTCGGCATACACAAGAGAATAAGAGCATTTATGCAAGACGGAAAGAAACTATTGAACGTGTTTTTGCTGATGCAAAGGAAAAGCATGGTATGCGTTGGACAACCTTAAGAGGTCTAAAAAAATTGTCCATGCAGGCGATGCTAACTTTTGCTGCAATGAATTTGAAAAAGATGGCCTGCTGGGCATGGAAAAGTCCAATAATGGCATAAAATAGACCCCTTAGAGGGGTCTAATCCCAACCTTTAAAGTATAAAAATGACAAAAGGCATCCGAATACACACATTCGGATGCCTTTTGTCTACACTCTGGAGCTTCGGAATGAGATCCGAAGCTCTTTTCTTTATTATCTTTGAGGTTGAGTTTGGAATTGTTCCACTTCCGTAGAGCCTTTAAGGGCAACGGTAGAAGCATTTCCGCCTGTAACCACCATGGACACTTCATCAAAATAGCCGGTGCCGACTTCGCGTTGATGGCGAGTAGCCGTGTATCCATATTTTTCGCTGGCAAACTCTTTTTGCTGCAATTCAGAGTAAGCAGCCATTCCACGGTCTTTATAGCCTCTTGCCAATTCGAACATGCTGTAGTTAAGCGTATGGAATCCGGCAAGTGTAACAAATTGGAATTTATAGCCCATTTTAGCCAATTCTTTTTGGAAGTTGAGAATCGTTTTATCATCCAATTTTGCCTTCCAGTTAAACGATGGCGAGCAGTTGTATGCCAATAGCTTGCCTGGGAATTTCTCATGGATGGCTTCCGCAAATTGGCGAGCTTCTTCCACGTTCGGTTCAGAAGTTTCACACCAGATAAGGTCAGCATAAGGCGCATAAGCAAGTCCGCGAGCAATCGCTTGTTCAATTCCTTTTTTCGTGCGATAAAATCCTTCTTCCGTGCGTTCCCCTGTAATAAATGGAGCATCATATGGGTCAATATCGCTAGTGATCAAATCAGCTGCTTGAGCATCCGTTCTGCCTACCAGAATAGTTGGTACGCCCATTACATCAGCCGCCAAACGGGCAGCGATCAAATTGCGTACAGCTGTTTGAGTCGGCAGCAACACTTTTCCGCCTAAGTGCCCGCATTTTTTCTCAGAAGAAAGCTGGTCTTCGAAATGGACACCGGCAGCCCCTGCTTCGATCATCGCTTTCATTAATTCGAATACATTCAATTGTCCTCCGAAACCGGCTTCTGCGTCTGCCACAATCGGAGCAAACCAATCAATGGAGTCGTCTCCTTCTAAATGGTGGATTTGGTCGGCGCGTTGCAAAGCTTGATTAATCCGTTTGACCACATGCGGTACGCTGTTGGCCGGGTACAAACTTTGGTCAGGATACATTTGGCCGGCGAGGTTGGCGTCGGCTGCCACTTGCCATCCGCTCAAATAGATGGCTTTCAATCCGGCTTTTACTTGCTGCACGGCTTGGTTTCCGGTCAACGCTCCTAATGCATTGATATAGTCTTCCGTATGAAGCAGTTTCCAAAGCTTTTCAGCACCGCGGCGAGCCAGTGTATATTCAATATCAATCGAACCGCGAAGTTTGATCACTTCTTCCGCTGTATACGGACGAGTAATCCCTTTCCATCTTTCATCATTTTCCCATGATTCTTTTAATTTTTGTACACGTGGATCTGTCATTGTCAATTCCTCCCATTTTCATAGATTCGTATTTATAAAATTTGATAACCAGGAATGGTTAAGAAATCCTCAAATTCATCGTTTAACGTCAGTCTGTCAAACAATTCGACGGCTTCATCGAATCTCCCGGAAGCATAGGCTTCTTCGCCGATTTCTTGCTTGATTTTTTCAAGCTCTTCTTGCTTGAATTGTTCATACATTTCTTTCGTCACCTTTCGCCCTTCGTCCAAAATTCCTTTTGGATGGCGAATCCATTGCCATAATTGAGCGCGGGAAATTTCAGCAGTTGCCGCATCTTCCATTAAATTGTGAATTGGCGCAGCACCCCGACCGCTTAACCAAGAAGCAATATATTGAATCCCGACATTGATATTCATACGGACGCCTTCTTCGGTGATTTTCCCTTCCGGAACTTCGACGAGATCTTGTTCCGTTACATGGACATCCTCCAATTTCTTGCTTTCAATTTGATTCGGTTCTTTCATTTCCCGGTCAAACACTTCCATTGCCACCGGCACAAGACCCGGATGAGCCACCCATGTGCCATCGTGTCCGTCTCTTGCTTCCCGTTCTTTATCTGCCCGCACTTTGGCAAAGGCTTCTTCATTTTTCTTCTCATCATCTTTGACCGGTATTTGCGCAGCCATCCCGCCAATGGCCGGTGCTTTTCGGCGATGGCATGTTTTGATCGTCAAAAGCGAGTAGGAGCGCATAAACGGAACGGTCATGGTGACAGTAGAACGATCCGGCAAAATAACATCTTTATGATTCCTGAACTTTTTAATGTAGCTGAAAATATAATCCCAACGCCCGCAATTCAAACCGGCGGAATGTTCGCGCAATTCGTATAAAATTTCATCCATTTCAAAAGCTGCTGTGATCGTTTCAATAAGAACCGTTGCTTTAATCGTTCCTCTAGGGATGCCGACATATTTTTGCGCATAAACAAAGACATCATTCCAAAGCCTTGCTTCCAAATGGCTTTCAATTTTCGGAAGGTAGAAGTAAGGTCCTGTACCGTTCTCCACTAATCGCACGGCATTATGAAAGAAAAACAGCCCAAAATCAAACAGTGCCCCGGAGATAGGTTGTCCATCCACCAACACATGCTTTTCTTCCAAATGCCAACCGCGCGGGCGCACAATTAATACAGCGGTTTTGTCCTTCAATTCGTATGTCTTTCCGTTAGGATTTTTGAAAGTGATCGTGCGGTTTACAGCGTCCCTTAAATTGATCTGTCCCTCGATGATATTCTCCCAAGTGGGCGATGTAGCATCTTCAAAACAGGCCATAAAACATTTGGCGCCAGAGTTTAACGCATTAATGACCATTTTGCGATCAACTGGCCCGGTAATTTCCACTCTGCGATCCTTCAAGTCTTCAGGAAGGGGAGAAATTTCCCAATCACTATTCCGAATAGATTCGGTTTCTTTCAAGAACGTCGGAAATTTTCCTTGATCGAACTCTCGCTGACGTTCTTCTCTCTTTTTCAGAAGTTCCACTCGACGCTGCCCAAATCTTCTTTCTAGCTGTTCAATAAATTGCAAAGCATCCGGAGTAAGAATTTCTTCATATCCGGGCCGCATCGGACCAGTTACTTGAATCCCAGCTATTTGAGTGGCCATCTTCTTTATCACCTCTTTGTTATATTACAGTTATCAACTGTTATTTGTATTATATAACAGATAACCCAGAAAAGGAAGTGTAATTTTCTAATTATTTATAAATTTTTGACCGATATTTTTCGACATAAGAAAAGAGCCTCCCTCCAAGCTTACCAGCTCGAAAACAGACCCTTTTTCTCTGAGCAGCACTGAAAAAGCCCACGTGAAAAAAATTGAGTTTCTCCGTTCCTTTCGTTCATCCCTTTTACCGGACATCAAAAAATCCCCGCCTTTTTTTAAAAGGCGGGGATGCAGCAACGCTCTCGGAAGGCTTTACTGCCCATAAATATGAACGAACGGTTCTTTGGCTTTTGCTTTCTTCACAATTAATGCTTCCGGTCCTTCTACGGAACTGATATTGACTTCAATCGGGTAATAATCCGGGAAATGGTTGAGAATCAAGCCGGAAACATATTGCGTAAAACCTATCGCCTCGGCTTCGCCATTAAATTGAATACTGATGTCAATTTGCAAATTGTTCAGCTGGCCATCTTTATAAAAAGCACGGCCGACAATACCTGTCGTATTGTCAAAATATTTTTGGACGTCTTCTTTAAAATTCAAAAAGTAGGTATTGTCATCGCGATGGTCTGCATCTGCTTGGTCTGACGGGAAGAGATAATACTTTTCATCAAGCCCTTCCCAATGGCTGATCGTCGATTCTCCTTTTCCTAACGTAGTGTAGGCAAAGAAGTGTCCGGGCACGACAGAATCTTTGCTTGCTTGTTCAAAAAGGGCGATGACGACCGGAACATTTTCCAAGCCTTTTATTTTGCGAATTCGTTTGGCTACTTCATCCGCTATTTTCTTTCCTTGCTCTTCCACTTGTTTATGCGGAATTTTCAAGTCATACGTAGCACCGTATTCTTCTTTCTGATAGTAGTGGACCGAGTTAAGAGCGAGACCGATCACGACTCCTCCCAATTGTACCGTGTTATCATCCATTTGCTTTAAATAATCTTGTTCCGAAATGTGTGCCAAATAAATGGGGCTTTTTTTATTCCGTTCGTCGATCGAACCTTTTTCATCATCAATCGGGTTTAATCCTAGATTTTCAGATGGTTTAAGTCCATGCTCTTTCAGCTGCTTCTTCGTGTATTTTCGCTCAAGCCAGGCAGCAATCGTTTTTTTACTCAAATATTGCCCTTCTTGGAACAAATATTTTTCCGGCGAAAACTCTTGTTTTGCAATTCGCATTAATCCCGTTTCAAACTCATCGATGTCATAGCGAGTATTTAAATTTTGAACGACCATTCCTTGCGCTTTTCCTGGTTTAAAAGGCAAAATCGTTTTATAATATTGATCCGAAATTTGGTAATTAGGAATGATCGCTTTTTCTTTTTTATCATTCTTTTTCTGAACGACCTGATTTTGTTTATCAATGGACGACGGTGCACAGCCGCTTATACTTGCCAAAAGGCAGGCCGCTAAGGCAACCGTTAACCACTTTTTCATCGAACGCACCTCTTATTTATTTAGTTCTTCCAACAGTTTCTCTTCATCCCAGACTTCAATATCGAATTCTCGAGCTTTAGCCAATTTCGAGCCAGCATCAGCACCGGCAATGACTAAATCCGTCTTTTTGCTGACACTTCCGGAAACTTTTCCTCCGAGTGCCTCGATCTTTTCTTTCGCTTCATTTCTTGTCAAAGCTTCCAGTTTTCCTGTCAGTACGATCGTTTTTCCGGCAAAATAAGAACTGGATTGATCTCCGGAAACAGGCTTCGGCCCTTTATACTCCATATTGACTCCCGCTTCTTTAAGCTCCTGAATCAGTTCCAGTACTTCCGGTTGATGAAAATACGTGACAACGGCGTCCGCCATCTTCTCCCCAACTTCCGGAATCGCCGTCAGTTCCTCCACGTCTGCCTTCATTAATCGATCCAGTGTTTCAAAATGAACAGCCAGCGTTTTCGCCGCTTTGGCCCCCACATGACGAATGCCGAGGCCGAACAATAATCTTTCCAAAGAGTTTTCTTTCGAATCTTCAATGGCTTTTAATAAGTTCGATACAGATTTTTCGCCCATTCGATCCAGCTGCAGCAGTTGATCTTTCGTCAATTGATAAATATCCGCCACGTCTTTCACTAATTGCTCCCGGAAAAGTTGAGCAATCACTTTTTCACCAAGTCCCTCAATATTCATGGCATTTCGGGAGACAAAATGGATCAGTCCTTCACGAATTTGCGCCGGACATTTTGGATTGATGCAGCGAAGAGCTACTTCCCCGTCAAGACGAACCAGTTCGCTGCCGCATTCCGGGCAATGGCCAGGCATGTGAAACTCTTTTTCCTCCCCTTTTCGTCGCTCTTTGATCGGCCGCACGACTTCAGGGATGATGTCACCGGCTTTTTTGATGACGACTTCGTCTCCAATTTTGATGTCCTTTTCCCGAATATAATCTTCATTATGAAGGGAAGCTCTTTGCACGGTTGTTCCGGCAACACGGACCGGTTCTAAAACGGCAGTCGGTGTCACAACGCCTGTCCGTCCTACGCTTAATTCAATGTCTAAAAGCTTGGTGACCACCTCTTCTGCAGGAAATTTGTAGGCAATGGCCCAGCGAGGGCTTTTGGCGGTACTCCCTAATTTTTCCTGTTGGGCTAGTGAATCGACCTTGATTACAATCCCGTCGATCTCATAAGGAAGAGTCGATCGTTTTTCCGTATATTCTTTGATATATTGGATGACTTCTTCAATGTCTTTGCATTTTCTCCGCTCTTTGTTCGTTTTAAAGCCGAGCCTGTCCAAATAGTCCAATCCTTCGCTATGGGATCGAATATTGACATTTCCACTGTTGCCGATGCCGTAAAGAAAAATATCTAAATTTCGGGAAGCGGCGATTTTGGGATCCAGTTGCCGAAGCGATCCGGCAGCGGCATTGCGAGGATTGGCAAACAGCGTTTCCCCTCTCTCTTCCCGTTCACGATTCAGCTTTTCAAACGATTTTTTAGGCATGAACGCTTCGCCGCGAACTTCGATTGAAACCGGCTCTTTCAACCTCAGAGGAATCGAATGGATGGTTCGCAAGTTCATCGTAATGTCTTCGCCGATTGCACCATCGCCGCGAGTAGAGCCTTGGATGAACACTCCGTTTTCATAGGTAAGGGAAACAGCCAATCCGTCGATTTTCAACTCGCATACGTACGAATATTCTTCGTTTAAAGATTCCCGAACTCTGCGATCGAAATCCCTCAAATCGCCTTCTCCAAACGCATTCGCCAAGCTTAGCATCGGAATATTATGACGAACTTTTTGAAAAGCTTCCAACGGCTGGCCGCCGACGCGCTGAGTCGGAGAATCAGGCGTTCTCAATTCAGGAAAAGCATTTTCTATCTCGATCAATTCTTGCATGAGCCGATCATATTCCGCATCCGGAACAGTCGGCTGATCCAGCACATAATATTCGTAGCTGTATTGATTTAAACGTTCATGGAGTTCTCTTACTCGTTTTTCTGCCGTATGTCGCTCCATTTTGCCAGCCCTTTCTTTGTCTTACTTTCGCTACACTTATCCAAAACCAAGCGTTTATCGATTCGCCAAAGACGAATCGATGATTCATCAACGAAAATGCGCTTTCGCTTGCGAGTCTTTTCTTTTCCTCCAAAAAGAAAAGAGTTCAAAAAAGCTTCATATGTTCATATTCACGATAGATGAGTCTATTCTATTTTTCCCCATTCATACTTTTTGAATGGGGGCGAATTTCGCCAACAGTCTCTTTACTCCTGTCGGGCTTGGAAACGCAATATCGAGTTCCATATTTTCCTTTTCGCCTTTTACACTGACTACGGTTCCGATGCCCCACTTTTTATGTTCGGCTTTATCCCCGACTTTCCATGGAATTTCTTCTCCTCCCGTGGAAACCGCCATTGGCCGAATAGAGGCTTTTTGAGAAGAAGTCGAAGGATTGGATTGAAAACGAGTAAAAGTTTTTTTCTCGATGACCACTTCGTCCAATAGATCTTCGGGTATTTCTTGAATAAATCGGGAAACAGGATTCAAATTGGTTCTACCGTATAACGTTCTCATTTGAGCGTTCGTCAAATACAGCTCCTCTTCCGCTCTTGTAATCCCCACATAAGCGAGCCTCCGCTCTTCTTCCATTTCTTCTTCATCCATAAGCGAGCGGCTGTGAGGAAAAACGCCTTCTTCCATACCGATTAAAAAGACAACCGGAAACTCAAGCCCTTTCGCGGAATGGAGCGTCATTAATACAACCGCTTGCTGATTGTTGTCCTCTTCATCTAATCGGTCGATATCCGCCACAAGGGCAAGATCCGTTAAAAAGGCGATCAAGCTTTTATCTTCGCTGTTTTCCTCGAATCCTTTTGTAACGGATAAAAATTCATCGATATTTTCCAAACGGCTTTGAGCATCAAGCGTTTTTTCCGCTTTCAGCATATCCCTATATCCGGACTTGTCCAACACTTCTTCCACCAGTTCCGTGACAGACAAGTATTCTTGCATTTGGGTGTAGCCTTTAATTAAATCACGGAATTCAAGTACCGCTTTGGTGATTTTCGGGCTTAAACCGATAAAATCCACTTCTTCCAATGCCTGAAATAAAGAAAGATCATTTTCTTGAGCATAGCGGGCGATTTTGTCCATTGAAGTCGAACCAATTCCCCGCTTTGGCACATTGATGACACGAAGCAAGCTGATATCATCGTCCGGATTGGCGATTAATCTTAAATAAGCCAGTATATCTTTAATTTCTTTTCGGTCATAGAACTTAATGCCCCCGACAATCGTATAGTCGATATTGGATTTCATCAGCACTTCTTCAACTACACGGGACTGAGCGTTCGTTCGATACAAAATGGCAAAGTCGGATAATTGTCTTTTTCCGCTCTCGACCAGCTCTTTAATTTTACCGGCGACAAACTGAGCTTCCGCCTGTTCATTTTCCGCCCGAAAGTAGACAATCTTCTTCCCTTCCGGATTTTCCGTCCACAGCTTTTTCGGTTTGCGGTTGTAATTGTTTTTAATCACTTCATTCGCTGCCTGCAAAATTCTTTTAGTGGAGCGATAATTTTGCTCAAGCAGGATGACATGGGCATTCGGATAGTCTTTTTCAAACGATAAAATGTTGGAAATATCCGCCCCGCGCCAACGGTAAATTGACTGATCGCTGTCTCCGACCACGCATAAATTTTGAAAACGCGATGCCAAAAGCTTTACGAGCAAGTATTGGGCTCTATTTGTGTCTTGATATTCATCCACATGTATATATTGAAATTTGCGCTGATAATACTCGAGAACGTCCGGCACTCGTTGGAACAGATGAATCGTCGTCATAATGAGGTCATCAAAGTCGAGCGATTGATTTTTCCGCAATCGTTTTTGATATTCTTCATATACTTCGCTGACAATCCGTTCATAATAGCTGCCCGCTTGTTTGCTGTAAGATTCCGGATCGATCAATTCATTCTTTAAAGAACTGATCGTACCGAGAATGGATCTGGGATCAAATTTCTTAGGGTCCAAATTTTTATCTTTTAAAATGCCTTTGATTACGGACTGCTGATCGGTTGTGTCCAAAATCGTAAAATTCCGGTTAAAGCCAATCCGGTCTATATCTCTTCTTAAAATGCGAACACACATGGAGTGGAAGGTTGAGATCCATACTTCTTCCGCCGCGCCGCCCATCAATTGGCTAACACGTTCTTTCATTTCGCGCGCTGCCTTATTGGTGAAAGTAATCGCCAGAATATTATATGGATTGACTGCTTTTTCCACCATTAAATAGGCAATTCGGTGGGTCAGTACTCTCGTTTTTCCAGAACCTGCTCCGGCCATAATAAGAAGCGGCCCTTCCGTTGTTTTCACCGCTTCCTGCTGCTCTTTATTCAATCCGCTTAACAGCTTTTCCGTTAAAAATTGCATGTTTTCACCACCGTTAGAACATTTGTTCTTATTATAACCGATTTTTCTCTACTGGCGCGGAATCTTTTTCACCATTTCAACGGTTTTTAAAGCACTTTCCAAATCGGTATAAAGGACGTTTCCTACTACAATAACATCGGCAACCGCCCCCATCTCGGCTGCTTCTTCAGGAGATTGTATGCCGCCGCCGTAAAAAACAACCGTATCGGTCAATGTTTCTTTTACTTTTTTCACAAGCTGGGGATCCCCATATGTGCCGCTGTATTCCAAATAAAAGATTGGCAAATGCAGCATCTTTTCCGCCAAACGCGCATAAGCAACAGCATCTTCTATATCTAATTCCGTATTTGCCTCGGTTAATTGCGCTGCTTTGGAATCGCCATTTAAAATGCAGTAGCCTTCCGCGAGCACTTCATCCCAATTCATTAATTCGCCGTATTCTTTTAACGCTTGATGATGAAGCCCCAGCACCCAATCGACTTTGGAGCTGTTTAATACCATGGGAATAAAATAAAGATCAAACCCCGGCGTGATCGCTTCAAGCGTAGAAACTTCCAATACACAAGGAACCGTGTAGCGGCGGATTCTCGCCATTAAATGAAGCACTTTGTCGAGTGTGACTCCATCCGTGCCGCCGACGATCACCGCATCCGTTCCCGATTCGCAAATTTTCTCTAAACTATCATCATCTATTTCTTTATTTGGGTCCAGTTTGAACACATGGCGCCACTCGCGCACATCATACATCCAAATGCCCTCCATTTCATGATTTCATCTAACCATTATAGCATTTGTTTTGCTCCGCTAAAACCGGAAAAGAAGGAAATGAAGCTTTTCTATTTTTTGTCATAAATCCCTAAAAATATAAAACACCAGTTTTCTTTTTGGTGACAAAAACACCCACACAGGTCATCGAACGATTCTCCTTTGATTTGTGAACGCCTTTTTCTTATCCGGACAGCGAAAAATATTGAAGATTTATACCATTTATTGGATAATAAAAGGATTGTTTTTCAAAAATATCAGAATATAAAAATTGGGGTGAAATCGCTTTGTACCCAATACGAATTTGTTAGCGTAAAAATCAACGCCATGACGGGAAAAGCCAAGGAAGGTTATAAGGAGATTATTAAAGTTCTTACATGCTTTATAAGTTTTTACATGAATCAGAACGTTCTACATTAGCGGATATGAAAAAACATTTTAAAGCTGTACCGAAAACCAGTTTATATTCTATTATAGATTTCTTGTGATGATAAAATATTTAGAGAACGATTTAGAGACAACCATAAAATACTTAAAAAAGCAGAAGAAGAATTACGTTATTATGAAAAAAGCGGGTTAGGTTTTTGGAAGCTGGAACGCACATTATTTCAATCTCTCCAAGAAAAATAGCTTCGTCAAATAAAATGACGGAATTGTCAATATAGCCGATTGTCTTTTTAAGTGGATTGGAGTCAATATTTCGGGTATAAAAGTTAATCTCTTTTCCTGATTGTTTGATTTAATCTTCAATTGGATGATGAGTTTGATACTCTAGAACCATGAGAAATAGAAGTCCAAAAGATCAAAGAAGTCAAAATTGTATTGTGGTATGGAGACAAACGTTGCACCGCGATAGAAAGAGTAAACGCATATCTAAAGAAGTAATCCAACTAAACAACGTACGTTACAAGACAAGAAAAAATATAAGTTCACTTTGACATCAAATATACTGATTTGTAATGCTTCAAAATAAGCCATAGACCGCTAAAAGCCAAAAACGGCAATTTATAGGAAGAATTCTGATGATCATACAATGAAAGTCATCTTAAAGATAATGAGGTGGTGAAACTTTTTTTATAAAGAAAATACCGTCCAATTGCTGCGCTGGAGTAATTAATTTTTGCATTGTTCCTGATTCTAATATAAGAGTTTTGTTAAAAATCCATTTGTTCAATTCGTTGAGTGATACATTTGAAAAATCAAGGAAAGATATCGATGATTTATTATGGTTCATATAATCTTCAAGACTTTTTTTGGGAGGTTTAACTAAATCATATATTGTTTTATTATTTAAGGCCGCCTTCCCTTCATACATAAACAGTCCGAGATAATAGGATTTACTAACCATCTCTGGACTCATTAATGATCCCATAGGTTTATATTTAATTAGATTTTCATAATTTTTATAAATATGGGAGTTGTGTGCCCATACTATAATTTTTTCATTCGGGTATAATTTTTCACAAATCCATTCTAGATTGTGTGCCATAATTTGATCTCTAATTGTCTTATAAGTACGCTGTCCAGTGGCAAGGTTTGATAATAAAAGTCGTCTATTTTCTATGACTCTTTGAATTAATTGAAAATATATATGCATATCTTTCCTAATAAATTCTTTTTCCAACTCCTCTAATGACTTATGTAGCGAGGAGAACAATTCTGTTAATTCTTTTTGGGTTTCCAAATACTCTTGCATAATATGTTTTGGTATTTTCTTCCCTTCTCCCTTTAACTTACCAATACGCATATACCAATCCATTGTTGCTTTATCCAAAGCTTTTATACTTAATTTGAATTTTAAGGGTAAATCAATATCCAGTTTGTCCAACAGATCTACAAATAAGTTTTGTTTGGATGAAGGTTGAAAATCAAATCCTATAAGATTCAAATCAGATCCTTTTATTAATTCAAACAAAGGTAGCGTTTCTTCTGTTTTCCATAAAGAAAATATTGATTTATCCATAAGTTCATTCACAGAAATATCATCTTTAAAGTAGTTAGCGCTATAGCATTCACTTAGGCCGCTTTCAAATGCTATTACCTTGAATCCCATTTTGTGATATAAGAATTCAATAAGTTTGGATTTTAAAAGATTATGCTCCGCAATTCCATGTCCATTTTCACCCAACCAAACGATTTGCTTATCCTTTAATATATTTTCTAAAAAATTAAAGTCATTAATCTCACATTTTTCCAGGGAGTCTATACCATAACTATGTTCTCTAACCCATTCCACAGCCTTTTTATATTTTCTATTCGTTAATTGAAAGATTGACATAATTGCCACCCGCTTCATTTTTTATAATTAAGTCTTTCTTTTTCAATAACTTCATACTTGGTAGCAAGGCTACTCAAGGGCAATCCTTATCGCTTCAAACTCCAATAAGCCATGCTAGAAGCAAGAAAACGGAGGAAAATCCCCCGTCATCATTCGCCGCTTTGCTCTTTTTCATTTTTGATTCTATCTAATACCATTCGATAAGCATCATTTCCATAATTCAAACAGCGCTTCACGCGGGAAATGGTAGCGGTGCTGGCGCCGGTTTCATTCTCAATTTTGTGGTACGTTTTCCCTTCCTGGAGCATTCTGGCCACTTCAAGGCGCTGCGCAAGAGATTGAATTTCATTAACCGTGCACAAATCATCAAAAAAACGATAGCATTCTTCTAAATCTTTTAACGATAAAACTGCCTGAAAAAGCTGATCCAACTCTTTGCCGCGCAATTTATCAATTTGCATCAACGATTCATACTCCTTTTCCCGATATTTTTGAAAATGGAATTGATATGTCTGTATTTCATTATTTTAACGCATTATAGTGGGAAAGAGTATAGTTTTTTTCATGACATCATAGATGCCGCGCGAAGTAACACGAATATACGGCAAATGGGTAGCTGACAGAAAAAGCAGTGTGTAAAAAGGATCAGAAAAAGAATAGCCGCGGTCGATTAACAATTTTTTCATCCTTTTTTCTTCTTTGATCAACTCTTCCATGCTCTGATCTGACATCATGCCGGAAAGCTTAAGGGGGATTTCATGAATGACTTTGCCGTTTTCCGCAAGAACAATTCCTCCCCCGATCTCTTTCATTCTTTGAAAAGCTCGACGCATTTCTTCTTTGCGTTTTCCGATCAATACAATATCGCCAGTGCTTGAAAAGGATGAAGCAAGACCTTGCACTCGATTGTCAAAACCTTTTAACACTGTGCTCACCCGCCATTGTCCGTTTCGGTCCAATAACAGCAAAAAGCTTTCATCATCCTCCGGAAGTTGATCCAATGAAATATCCCTTGTTAGTGAATATGGCTTCGTAATAACATCGTTGACCATCTGGATGCCAAACGGCATTGAAAACTGCAGATCTTCTTTTTTTAAATCCCAATGGAACGATATTGGTTTCAATCCCCAATTTTCCCATTTGATCGGATGGCCATGATACACCTTCGTTCCGTTCTTTTTGACCCACTGTCCTTTCGACAAAACGGAAACAGGCGTCGGATTGTTTTCGTTTTCCAGAAAATTAATATTGGCTACTCGTCCAGGAGCAATCATACCGTAATAATGATCGATTCGATAATGCTTTGCGACATTATAGCTGGCCATTTGGTAAGCATCCATCGTCGGAACGCCAAATTCCAACGCTTTGGCGATCATACGGTCGATCACCCCGTCTTCATAGAAAGAGGGAAAAGAGCCATCCGTTGTAAACGTCATTTGATCATACTGATCCAAACCCATTTCCCGAATTTCTCTTAAAAGGATTTCTAAATCTGGACGTATGGAAGAATGGCGCAAAGCTACCGTATATCCTTGCATCAGTCGTTTGTACACATCTTTTCCGGTCATCGATTCATGGTCGCCATCTGCTCCTAAAAGCGTCATTTTCGTAAGCGTTTTCTCCGAAGCTCCCGGAAAATGTCCTTCAATTCTTTTTCCAAGCCTCTTTGTTTCCTGTATCCAGTGAAGAATCATATCATCTCCGTCCAACAATTTTGGCCAGCCAGTCAGTTCTCCCCCTTGGATAACAAATCCGCTTTCAATCCATGATTTGACATCTCTATGCGAAAATTTTTCATCCTCTTGATTCAGTTCCGTCATCGGATCATACCGGCACCACCAAAACAAAGAGAACGGAAGCTTATTTAACTCATTCATCAAAGAAAACGCTTTCTTATTTTTCAAAAACAAGAACAACACAAGATTATCGCTGACGAAACTCGTTGTTCCTGATTGAGATGCATATTCGGCAAATGACTGGGGATTATAAAGTTGAAAAGGATGAACATGCGGCTCAATGTAACCAGGCACAAGCGTAAAATTTTCACAGTTTACTACTTCACATCCGTCTAGCTTTTGCGGCAGTTTCTCCCCGACATAAACGATGCGGTCGTTTGCGATCCAAATATTGGCTTCCACCCATCTTCGCATTGTGGAATGCAAAAATCGCGCGTTTTTCAGCAATATATTCGGAGGCTTTTCTCCGTCAATCACTGCCACATGATCTCTGAGCTGTCTGTTTTTCCACCGATAATGCTGTTCTAACATAATTAAGGGCCCTCCTAATTGTATTAAAACTTTCAACTATGGATTCTTCCCGTTCTCTTCTTTATATGGGTTTATGCTGAACGGATGAATGTCATACACAAAAGCTCTTGCTGAATGAAAAAAAGGCTGTCATTGAAAAAACTGTCCTTTGCTGAAAAGATGAAGTGAATAGCTAAACATTCCGCCTGCTTCATTCGGTACTATGTCAAAAACGGAATCATCCTTTTACCGCTTTTTGCAGTGGCGATGTTCACTGATATTCAAGGAAAAATGGTAATTTTAATAGTACCATATTTTGGCGACAAACTCAGGGTAAAAAGAATGTAAAGTTTGAAAATTTAGTGAAAAGAGGCGATCCCTTTGAAAGTAAAACAAAATATCGGTCTTTTGAATGCTTTGATTCGAATAACCTGCGGACTCACAATGCTTGCATGGGGGACAGCTAAGCTTTCCAAAAAGCCTTGGCGGCAATCCTATTTGTTCATCGCTTTCCTAGGGGCCATGCGGGTTGGAGAAGGAATTTTACAATATTGTCCGCTGACCGACCTATGGGAAAACGGTTCTTTCATGAACCAGCAGAATAACCAAAACCGGCAAAATCAGCAAAACCAACAGAATCAACAAAATCATGCGGACCGTAAGGAAGACATCGACATTCCTTACAATCCGTCATAAATATCTAAATCCTCGAGAAGTTTTTTTCAAAATCAGCTTTCACGAGATTGATGACAGTCTAAATAACATTAAATTGCGTCAGAACGTCTTTTTCAAATAGGAGGGCGCGGTCTACCAATAAGAAGGCGCTTAAACAGAAAGCGAATAGCCTGAACAATCTTGAAATGCCGCCTGAATGTTTCAAAAGAAACTATCAGGCGGTTGATGACAAGAGTTAAGCATTAAGCACTATGAAAGGCAATTTCAACTGACCAAAAGGAGTGAACGAAAAATGTACAATCGGACGTTTATGGAATATATCACACACTCGTCATTTGCACTTATTCTTCTCATTGGAAGTATTGCTGCTCTCATCTATATTTTTTTCCGCATGTCTAAGAGGAGAAACGAGCAATAGCCCTTGCACCGATATCTTTTCGGTAAAAAAATCCTGCCTGATCCAATTTTTTCATTTCCCGGTAGACTTGCTGCTGGGCTGCTTCTACCGATGCACCGCTAGCCGCAACCAACAGAACGCGGCCGCCGTCGGAACAAATGGCTCCTTTCTCACTTCGAATCGTTCCCGCATGATAAACCGTCGCCTGCTCAATTTCATCTAATCCCTTGATGGGGACTCCTTTTTGATACGATCCCGGGTAGCCTTCTGAAGCCAATACAACCCCAAGAACCGCTTCCTCTTTCCATTTGAGTTGTGGATCTTTTCCGGCCAGCACATCTAAAAACACCTGCGCCAAATCGGATTCCAATCGCGGCAAAACTACTTGAGTTTCAGGGTCTCCAAAACGGGCATTAAATTCGATCGTTTTAGGACCTTGTTTTGTCATCATCAAGCCGGCAAAGATAACCCCTGTGAACGGACATCCTTCTTTCACCATTGCCTTTGCACATGGCTCCAAAATTTCGCGGACGGATTGTTCGACGATGTCAGCCGGCAAATGAGGGACAGGTGAATAAGCCCCCATCCCGCCTGTGTTCGGTCCTTTATCGCCGTCATACGCCCGCTTATGGTCTTGAGCAACAACCATAGGATATACTTTTTCGCCATGAACAAAGGCCATCAGAGAATATTCTTCCCCTTGCAGATATTCTTCAATCACCAACTTGGACGACGCTTCGCCGAATTTCTGATTCAAAAGCATTTCTTCCAGGGCCGATAACGCTTCTTCCAACGTCATGGCCACGGTAACCCCTTTTCCGGCTGCAAGCCCATCTGCTTTTAGCACGATAGGAGCCCCGTGTTGGACAATATAAGCTTTTGCTTCCTCGAACTCTTCAAATACGGCATAGGATGCTGTGGGGATCTGATACTTCTTCATCAATTCTTTTGCAAATGATTTGCTGCTTTCTAACTGAGCTGCCTTTCGATTTGGTCCGAAAACCGCTAATCCACGCTGTTGAAAATAATCCACAATTCCGGCAGCCAATGGATTTTCCGGACCGATTACCGTTAATTCAATGTCTTGTCTTTCCGCAAAATCGGCTAAACCGGCAAAATCCATTTCGTCTATATTCACTAACTCCGCATCTTCAGCAATACCGGCATTGCCTGGAGCACAAAATACTTTTTCAACAAGCACGCTTTCATTCAGCTTTTTGCAGATCGCATGCTCCCGTCCGCCTCTGCCGACCACAAGGATCTTCAAACCAGCCACCTCTTTTCTCATATTCTCATTCGCCCTCAAAGATTAGGGGAGGTAAAAAGCCCGGTCAAAACAAGACTGTCGATCGTCGGGCCTTTTCATACTTCCCCAAACCTTTTAATGTTTAAAATGACGAACGCCTGTAAACACCATTGCGATTCCGTATTCATCCGCCTTTTTAATGGAATCCTCATCACGGATCGATCCTCCCGGCTGGATGATAGCGGTGATTCCTGCTTTAGCTGCAGCTTCTACCGTGTCGTCCATCGGGAAAAAGGCATCTGAAGCAAGGCAAGCTCCTTTTGCCAAGTCGCCGGCTTGTTCAAGAGCAATTTTGGCAGCGCCGACGCGATTCATTTGTCCTGCTCCGATTCCTAACGTTCTTTCTTCGTTGGCCACCACGATGGCATTGGACTTCACATGCTTGACTACCTTCCATCCAAGCTTCAAAGCTTCCCATTCTTCTGCAGTAGGCTCTCTCTTCGTCACCGTCTTCAGCTCAGCTTCATCCAGCGAGAACGTATCCGGATCTTGGACTAAGAGGCCGCCTTCAACCGATGTCAATACTTCTTCTTTTTTCTTCTCACCCGTAAAAGGAAGGACTAACAGCCGAATATTTTTCTTCTTGGTTAAAATGTCCAATGCTTCCTCTGTAAATTCAGGAGCCACCACAATCTCAAGGAAAATTTCATGCAGTTTTTCCGCCAGCTCTTTTCCGACCGGTCGATTTAATGCCACAATCCCTCCAAAAATAGAAACCGGATCCGCTTCGTAAGCTTTTGCGTAGGCTTCTTCTATTGAATTTCCGATGCCCACTCCGCACGGATTCATATGTTTGACCGCAACAGCAGCCGGTTCTTGAAAATCTTTAATGATTTGCAAAGCAGCGTCCGCATCGCGAATGTTATTATAAGAAAGTTCTTTGCCGTGCAATTGCTTGGCTCTGGCAATGGAAAACTCCGAACCGAGCGGTTTTTGATAAAAAGCCGCCTTTTGGTGCGGATTTTCACCATAGCGAAGCGTTTGTTTCAATTCATATGTATAAGTGACTCTCTCCGGATTCTCTTCGCCGGCAAGACGGGTCATATATTGCGAAATTAAAGCATCGTAAGCAGCCGTATGCCTAAATACTTTGGCAGCCAGTTTTCTCTTAGTTTCTTTGCTGACTTTCCCGTTTTCTTTCAGCTCGTCCAGCACTTTTCCGTAATCAGCCGCATCGACCAGCACCGTGACATACTCATGGTTTTTCGCTGCGGATCGAAGCATAGTCGGCCCGCCGATATCAATATTTTCAATGGCTTCTTCCGGCGTAACATCCGCTTTTTCAATCGTTTGCTGGAAAGGATACAAATTGACGCAAACGATTTCGATGGGCTCAATTCCTTGTTCGTTCATTTGCCGTTGATGCAGTTCGTGATCCCATTTCGCCAGCAGCCCGCCATGAATAAGAGGATGAAGAGTCTTCACACGGCCTTCCAATATTTCCGGAAATCCAGTTATTTCTTCGACGGCTGTGACCGGGATTCCGTTTTCCGCCAAGATCGTTTTGGTGCCGCCGGTTGAAAGAATCTCAAATCCTAAAGAAACCAGTCCTTTTGCAAACTCCACGATCCCTTCTTTATTGGAAACACTGATTAATGCCCGTCTTTTCATAGTTGATCTCCCTTTCTATTCATCCAATAATTCATTGATGGTTTTCGGATATAACTCATGTTCAACAGCCTGGATTTTTTTCTGAAGCGTTTCTCTTGTGTCCTCAGCCAAAATGTTGACGCTTTGTTGAGCGATGATCGGCCCGGTATCCATTCCTTCATCGACAAAATGGATGGTAACCCCCGTCACTTTTACCCCGGCGTCCAAAGCTTGTCCAATGGCATCTTTTCCCGGAAACGCCGGCAAAAGCGAAGGATGAATATTCACGATACGGTTGCGATAACGATTTAAGAGTGTAGAGCCGATCAAACGCATGTAGCCGGCAAGGATGATCCACTCGACTCCCCTTTTGGCTAACTCTGATGCAATTTCGTTCTCAAACGCCTCTTTGGAAGGATACTCTTTTGCCCGAAAGGAAAACACAGGAATCCCCAAATGGCGTGCCCGTTTGACTACATAAGCTTCCGGCTGATCGCATACAAGCAAGCAGATGTCCGCGTTTAGTTCCTTTCTTAAACTAGCTTCTGCCAGCGCCTGAAAATTGCTGCCGTTTCCAGACGCGAATATCGCCACTTTTTTCATTAGTATCCAACCTCTCCAATCAGGAAATGCGGATTCCCTCTTGAGGAACCACCTGGCCGATTTTGAACGCTTTTTCTCCTATCTGTTCAAGATCGTTTAAAACAGACTCCGCATCCGCTGCTGCGACGATCAAGACCAGCCCAATTCCCATGTTAAAAATATTATACATTTCTTTCCGATCCAGTTTTCCATATTCTTTTAGCACTTCGAAAATGGCTGGTATTTCCCATGTGCCTTCTGCAATTTCCGCACCGTATCCGGCCGGCAGAGCACGAGGTATATTTTCAATAAAGCCTCCGCCTGTAATATGGGCCATCCCTTTAATTGTACCTTTTTTATGAATACTTTGGATTTGCTTGACATAAATTCGTGTCGGTTCAATCAATGCTTCTCCCAGTGTCCCCTTCAAACCGTCCAATTGAGAGTCGATGTGCAATCGATGCTCTTCAAAGAAGATTTTTCTCACCAAAGAATAGCCATTGCTATGAATTCCGCTTGATGGAAGACCGATCAAAACATCACCTGGCCTAATTGCACTTCCCGAAATGAGCTCGCTTTTTTCGCACGCCCCGACCGCAAAGCCGGCCAGATCATATTCCCCGGGAGCGTACACCCGGCATTTCTGCTGTCTCTCCTCCGATTAAGGCGCACCCTGCTTGTTCGCAGCCGTCAGCAATTCCTTTCACAATTTGTTCTATTTTCTCCGGCTTATTTTTCCCGCAAGCGAGATAATCGAGAAAAAAGATCGGACTGGCTCCTTGAACGAGGATGTCATTGACACACATGGCGACACAATCGATGCCGATCGTATCATGCTTATCCATCATAAAAGCAATTTTTAATTTGGTTCCCACACCATCTGTACCTGATACGAGAACAGGTTCTTTAAGCTGGAGGACGGATAAATCAAACAAACCGCCAAAACTTCCAAGTGCTCCCATCACCCCAAGCCTTTTCGTCCGTTCGACATGTTTTTTGATTCGTTCAACTGCTTCATACCCTGCTTCTATATCCACTCCAGCCGACTTATATGATTTTGCCATTCCCAGTCCTCCTCCATTTGCGTCCTTCTAACAATGTATTGGGAAACCATTTCGACTAAGATAAAGTCACCATCTGTTCCTTTCCTGCCGGATATATCTCCGTCGGATATTTTCCGGTAAAACAGGCTAAGCATTGCCCGCAATGATTTCCGTCTTTTGCATGGCCAATGGCCTCGATCATTCCTTCAAGGCTTAAAAAGGTTAAAGAATCCGCGCCAATCAATTGTTTGATTTCTTCTACAGAATGAGAAGAAGCAATTAATTCTTCTTTCGTTGATGTGTCAATCCCATAGAAACACGGATGAGTAATGGGGGGCGAACTGATGGCAACATGAACTTCTTTGGCGCCTGCTTCTCTCAAAAGCTGAACAATTCGTTTGCTGGTCGTACCACGGACAATCGAATCATCCACCATAATCACTCTTTTCCCATTGACGACACCGCGAACGGCAGAAAGCTTCATTTTCACTCCTTGTTCGCGCAGCGACTGGGATGGCTGGATAAACGTGCGTCCGACGTAGCGGTTTTTGATGAGGCCCAGTTCATATGGAATACCGGAAGCTTCTGCATAGCCGATGGCAGCGGAAATGCTGGAATCCGGAACTCCCGTGACGACATCCGCTTCGATGCCCGCTTCTTCGGCTAATTTTTTCCCCATGCTCTTTCTGGCGCTATGCACATTAATCCCGTGAAGATTGCTGTCAGGGCGGGAAAAATAAACGTATTCCATTGTACAAATGGCTTGATTGCTTTTTAACGCAAACGGCTCCGAATACATTCCTTCATTGTTGATGATGATCAATTCCCCCGGCTCTACCTCCCGGACGAATTGAGCACCGACAACATCAAATGCACATGTTTCCGAAGCGATGCACACCGCATCCCCGAGCCTTCCAACGGAAAGCGGTCTTAATCCGTTCGGATCGAGGGCAACCATCAACTCCGTTTCCGTCATGATCAGAAATGCGTATGCGCCTTTTAGCATGGTTAACGCGTTTTTGACCTGATCTTTCAAATGGACAAAACCACTTCTTTTAATTAAGTGAGCAAGTACTTCTGTATCCGAACTGGTTTGAAAAATGCTTCCTTGAGCTTCCAGCTGATATTTGAGCATGGTGGCATTGACCAAATTGCCATTGTGAGCGAGGGCCAAACTCCCGGTCTGGGAATGGAAGAGAAGGGGCTGAACGTTTTCATACCCTCCTCCGCCTGCTGTCGCGTAACGGACATGGCCGATTGCACCGTATCCATGCAAATTGTGGATGGCTTCACGGCTGAAAACCTCTGTCACTAACCCTTCCCCTTTTATCCCCTTTAATTCGCAGCCGTCCGTTACGACAATTCCGGCTCCTTCTTGACCGCGGTGCTGTAAACTATGAAGGCCGTAATACGTGATCTGAGCAGCATTTTCATGTCCCCAAACGCCAAACACTCCGCATTCTTCGTTTAATCCTTTTATTTCAGCAAGCATGGGATAGCTCCTTTCCAGGCTTGTTCAAGCTCACTCACTTGCGCCTGCAAAATCGATTCATTTTCAGAAGATCGAATCGTTAAAAGCGGTTCGTCGACAACGCGGCCTACGCACACCGCGTCCGTCACAATCGTTTCAAAAAGGCTGCGATGTTCCGGTTTCACCGATAGCACATAACGTGATTGCGTTTCGCTAAACAGTTCGCAAACGGCCTCTCCTTCAATTTTTATATCCGCTCCTAAACCAGTGCCAAACAAACACTCTGACAACGCGACAGCCAATCCCCCTTCGGAAATATCATGAGCAGATTGTACGGTTTTCCTTTTAATGGCTTGCAGAATAGCTTGCTGCCTTTTTTGTTCTACCGCTAAATCGATTTCCGGCGCTTTACCGAAAATACGACCTTCCAGCATTTTTTGAAGTTCGCTGCCGCCGAAATCGTTGTTCGCTTTCCCCACGACGTAAATATAATCGCCCGCTTGTTCAAACGTTTGTTTAGTAATGTGAGCCACGTCTTCAATCAGTCCAACCATGCCAACGACAGGAGTCGGATATATTGCCGTACCGTTTGTTTCATTGTAAAGCGATACGTTCCCGCCGATGACCGGAGTTTGAAGCGTCTTACAGGCTTCGCTCATTCCATCCACCGCTTTTTCCAGCTGCCAAAAGATTTCCGGCTTTTCCGGGCTGCCAAAATTCAAGCAGTCCGTAATAGCGAGAGGTTTACCGCCTGCGCAAACAATATTGCGAGCGGCTTCAGCGACTGCGATTTTTCCTCCTGTTTCCGGGTCAAGATAGAGATAGCGGGAATTGCAGTCTGTTGTCATCGCCAGCGCTTTTTTCGTTCCGCGGATTCGAATGACCGCCGCATCTGAGCCAGGCGCTACGACTGTATTCGTTTGAACTTGATAGTCATACTGCTGGTACACCCATTCTTTGCTCGCAATGGTCGGCTGCGAAAGCAGTTTGATCAGCGTTTCTTTAAAGTCTTTCACTTCAGGTGCCGGTGCATCGATTTGTTGAAATTCACGGAAATAGTCCGGTTCTTTAGAAGGTTTATGGTAAACCGGAGCATTTTCCGCCAATGCATCGACCGGAACTTCCGCTACGACTTCGCCGCGATGAGTCAGTCTCAACATGGAATCATCCGTTACTTTTCCGACGACGACTGCTTCCAATCCATACTTTTGAAAAAGAGAAACAACTTCTTCCTCTCTTCCTTTTTTGACAACGATCAGCATTCTCTCTTGCGATTCGGACAACATCATTTCATAAGGAGTCATGCCCGTTTCCCGTTGAGGCACAAGATCGAGGTTCATTTCGATTCCCGATCCGGCTTTGCTTGCCATTTCGGCCGCTGAACTGGTCAATCCGGCTGCTCCCATATCTTGAATTCCGACAAGTGCATCTGATTTCACCAATTCAAGACAGGCTTCTAGCAGCAGCTTTTCCATAAAGGGATCCCCCACTTGAACAGCCGGGCGCTTTTCTTCAGATTGCTCACTTAATTCCTCCGAAGCAAAAGTGGCCCCGTGAATTCCGTCGCGTCCTGTTTTCGCACCAACATACATGACGGAATTGCCTACCCCTACCGCTTGGCCTTTCTGAATATCTTGATGATCGATCAACCCGACACACATTGCGTTCACCAGCGGATTCCCTTCATAAGAAGGATCAAATTGCACCTCGCCCCCAACCGTTGGAATGCCGATGCAATTTCCATAGCCGGCGATGCCTGCCACTACTTCTTGAAATAAATATCGGACTCTGGAAGACTCCAATTCTCCAAATCTTAAAGAATTCAACAAAGCTACCGGCCTTGCCCCCATGGAAAACACATCGCGGATAATTCCCCCCACACCGGTTGCCGCACCTTGATACGGTTCAATGGCAGAAGGATGGTTATGGCTTTCGATTTTAAAAACGACTGCCTGGTCATCACCGATATCGACAATGCCGGCTCCTTCCCCCGGTCCTTGCAAAACTCCTTCTCCCTCTGTGGGGAATTTTTTTAGCACTACTTTTGAATTTTTATAGCTGCAGTGTTCCGACCACATGACAGAAAAAAGACCGGTCTCCGTGTAATTGGGAAGCCTTCCCAAAATCGATTCAATTTGCGCAAATTCTTCGTCACTAAGACCCATTTGCCGATACAATTTATTTTCTTTAATCTCATCCGGTTTTGGTTCAGTGCGTAGTAGCATACGATTCCCTCCACTGTTTGACAATCGATTGGAAAAGCTTAAGGCCATCACTGCTGCCCAGCAGTTCGCTCACCGCTCTTTCAGGATGCGGCATCATCCCAAGTACATTCCCTTTTTCATTGATAATCCCGGCAATGTCGGCAACTGAGCCGTTCGGATTATTCTGATACGTAAAGACAATTTGCTTGTTACGCTTTAACGTTTCAAGCGTCTTGTCATCGCAATAGTAGTTGCCTTCGCCATGAGCGATAGGGATTCGGATCGTTTCCCCCAATTCATAGCCATTTGTAAACATCGTTTCATTATTTTCCACGGTCAGTTCTACCGTTTTGCAAATAAACTTCAATTGATCGTTTTTTCTCATGGCGCCAGGTAAAAGACCTGATTCCAGCAAAATCTGAAATCCATTGCAAACGCCAAGAATCGGTTTCCCTTCTTCTGCCGCTTCGACCACTTTTTCCATCACTTTAGAAAAGCGGGCAATGGCGCCTGACCGCAAATAATCGCCGTATGAAAAGCCCCCCGGGAGCAAAATACCGTCGTATCCGCTCAGATCATCAGCATCGTGCCAAACGAATTCCGCTTCTTCCCCCAATTCATCTTTGACGGCGTGGTACATATCGGCATCGCAATTGGAACCGGGAAAGACAATCACCGCAAATTTCACTGGATGACACCCTCCTCTATCTCATAACGAAATTCCTCTATCACCGGGTTGGCCAATAATTTCTCACACATTTCTCTGACCACGACATCGATGTCATGATCGCTCTCCTTCACAGTCAGCTCCATATATTTTCCTATACGGACATCCTCTACCTGTCCGAATCCAAGGCTGTGAAGGGAACGCTGTACAGCACCCCCTTGAGGATCCAATACGCTTTCACGGAGTGTCACAAAAACTTTCACTTTATACATGTGTTTTCCCTCCTAATCTCGTAAGCACTTCGGTATAGGCATCGATTAAATTGCCAAGATTGCGGCGAAACACGTCTTTATCCAGCTTCCGATTCGTTTCTTTTTCCCAAAGCCTGCATGTATCAGGCGAAATTTCATCCGCAAGCAAAATTTGTCCTTGAGGATCTTTGCCAAATTCCAATTTGAAATCGATCAAACGAATATTTAAGGAATCAAATAAGGAAATCAAAAACTGATTGACTTTCAACGCCATCTTTTTGATTTGTTCCATTTCTTCGGAAGAAGCGATTTTTAAGAAGCGAATATGGTCTTCTATGATCAAAGGATCCCCAAGTTCGTCGTCCTTTAAGTAGAATTCAATGATAGGCTCTTCTAACGGGATCCCTTCTTCTATCCCCAGCCTTTTCGCCATGCTTCCTGCAGAAACGTTTCGAACCACGACTTCAAGCGGGATAATCTTCACTCGTTTGATCAGCTGCTCATGATCTGAAACTTGTTGGATAAAATGAGTCGGCAGATCCAACTCTTCTTTCATTTTCGTAAAAATAAAACTGCTAATTTGGTTGTTGAGGCTTCCTTTTCCGGCAATTTCCGCTTTTTTCTCTCCGTTAAAAGCGGTCGCGGAATCTTTATATTCCACGAATAGAATATCTTCTTGGTCGGTTGCATAAATCTTTTTCGCTTTTCCTTCATACAAAAGCTCGCCTTTTTTCAAGTTGTCCACCTCATTTTGGAATATTGATAATCTTCCGAATACAGTGATTTTAAGAGAGGCCGACCCCTTTAAGCCCTCTTGCCTTTTTCGCAAACGCAAGAAACAGCCTAAAAGTCAGCCTCTTTTGCTTAGTCGTTCAAACCGAGACGATCAAAAATCGTATCGACATGTTTTAAATGATAGTGGTAATCGAAGCAGTCATCGATTTCTTCTTTTGTCAACTTCGAGGTAATTTTTTCATCGCTTTCAACTAGTTGACGGAACGGCACTTGTTTTTCCCAAGCCTCCATGGCCCGCGGCTGAACGGTGTCATATGCCTCTTCACGTGTAAGGCCTTTTTCAATCAGGGCGAGCAAAACGCGTTGTGAATAAATAAGACCAAGCGTCTTCTCCATATTTCGTTTCATATTTTCCGGATAGACGGTCAAATTTTTCACGATATTGCCGAAGCGATTGAGCATGTAATTAAGGGCAATCGTCGCATCAGGCAAAATAATGCGTTCCGCAGAAGAATGGGAAATATCCCGTTCGTGCCATAGCGGTACGTTTTCATATGCAGTTTGCATATACCCTCTTACCACACGGGCCATTCCTGTCATGTTTTCCGATCCGATCGGATTCCGTTTATGAGGCATGGCCGATGATCCTTTTTGGCCTTTCGCGAAAAACTCCTCCACTTCTCTCGTTTCGCTCTTTTGAAGTCCGCGAATTTCCACGGCAAATTTTTCGATCGACGTCGCGATTAAAGCGAGCGTGCTCATGTAGTATGCGTGACGGTCGCGCTGAAGCGTTTGAGTGGAAATAGGCGCCGGTTTGAGGCCTAATTTTTGGCATACATATTGTTCAACAAATGGATCGATATTCGCATAAGTGCCAACGGCTCCGGAGATTTTTCCGTACTGCACTCCTTCAGCCGCTCGTTTGAACCGTTCCAAATTCCGCTTCATTTCTTCGTGCCAAAGCGCCATCTTTAACCCAAAAGTAGTTGGTTCCGCATGGACTCCATGAGTTCTTCCCATCATCACGGTATATTTATGTTCTTTCGCTTTTTGGCGAAGAATTTCAATAAAGTTTTCCAAATCTTTAAGCAAAATCTCATTTGCCTGCTTAAGCAAGTACGATAGGGCTGTATCGACAACGTCAGTAGACGTCAATCCATAATGAACCCATTTTCGCTCTTCGCCAAGCGTCTCCGATACGGCTCTTGTAAAGGCCACTACATCATGGCGAGTTTCTTCTTCAATTTCTTTAATGCGGCGAATATCAAAGCCTGCATTCTCCCGGATTTTTTTCACATCTTCTTTCGGGATGACTCCCAGTTCCGCCCACGCCTCGCAAGCAAGAATTTCCACTTCCAGCCAAGCGTTGAAGCGGTTTTCCTCAGTCCAAATCGCCCCCATCTCCGGGCGGGTGTAACGATCGATCATCTTATACTGCCTCCGATCTTTTCTTCTTTTGCGCTCCAAATCCTGCTATCGTCTATTTCTTGCAATGTTTTCTCAAGATCGTCGGTCAAGACGGTGATATGCCCCATTTTTCTTTTCTCTTTCGCTTCTTTTTTTCCGTATAAATGAAACGACCAGTCCGGGTGGCGATGGAATTCGTTTAACGCCCCCTCTAAATGCTTGCCTAGAACATTGACCATAACAGCCGGTTTTAACAACTCCGTTTTCTGGAAAGGCCAATTGCAAATCGCTCGTATATGCTGTTCAAATTGAGACGCCTCGCAAGCTTCGATCGAATAATGGCCGGAATTGTGCGGTCTGGGGGCCAGTTCGTTTATATAAATCTCACCGTTTGAGCACACGAACATCTCCACCGCCAGCGTTCCGATCAGTTCCAAATAGTCGGCGATCTTGAGCGCCAATTTCACCGCTTTTTGTTTGACATCCCCGTCCACTCTTGCCGGAACAATGGTTTGATGCAAAATATTCTCGACATGAATATTTTCGCCAACGGGCAAAAAGCTGACTTCGCGATCCGGATTGCGAAATACAATCACTGAAATTTCCGTCGTAAACGGAATCCATTTTTCCAATACACACGGACCTGATTGCAGCAATTCGGCTGCCTTTTCGATCTCGCTTTCGCGGCGAATCACATACTGGCCTTTTCCGTCATAACCGCCTCTTGAGGTTTTTAAAACAGCAGGATAACCAAGCTTTTTTATCTTATCATATAGTTCGTTTTCTTCGTAAATCACTTTATAAGGGACCACCGGCACACCCGCTTTTGTGATCGCATCTTTCTCTAAAATCCGATCCTGAGTAATGCGAATCAATTCGGCTCCTTGCGGAAGATAGGCTCTTTGCTCGAGCCACCGCAATGACTCATAATCGATGTTTTCAAATTCGTACGTGATCACATCGCTTATTTGAGCAAGCCGCGCCAAAGCGTTTTGGTCATCGTAGGCCGCCGTAATTTCCACATCAGCCACTTGACCGCACGGAGAATCTTCCGCAGGATCTAATACAGCGATTCGAAACCCTTTTTCTTTTGCTGCCAGTGCCATCATTCTGCCTAGCTGGCCGCCGCCAATAATTCCAATCGTTTTTCCTGGCATAATGACTGGATTAGTCAAGTTGATCACTGCTTTCTAGTACTTTTTCTTTCAGCTCAATTCGTCGGTTTTCCAATTTGCGGGCAATGTCGGGATTCTCAATCGATAATATTTGCGCTGCCAGCAAACCGGCGTTCGTGGCGCCGGCACGCCCAATCGCTACTGTAGCCACCGGGATGCCGCCGGGCATTTGTACGATCGATAACAGGGAATCTAAACCATTTAATGCTTTGGATTGAACCGGAACTCCGATCACGGGAAGAGTCGTTTTAGCCGCTACCATCCCCGGCAAATGCGCGGCTCCACCCGCTCCTGCGATAATCACTTTGATCCCTCGATCTCTGGCACTTTCGGCATAATCAAACATCAAATCAGGAGTGCGATGTGCCGAAACGACTTTTTTCTCATATTCAATTTCTAATTCATCCAATACTTCACAGGCGTTTTTCATCGTTTCCCAATCCGATGCGCTTCCCATAATCACTCCTACTTCCGCCGGCATTTCCATCCCCCCACATGATGCAGTCTTATATAACAAAAAACCCGGCTTCACATACTTTCTTTGAGAGAAAGCAGTGAATCCGGGTAAGAAAAGACCAATTAAAAGCCTTTTATGGCAGGACTCATCGAAGAAAGATTTCTTCTTCCAATGGCGCTGCACACAGAATGAACGGCTTTCAGAACATAGTGCAATCGCCATCCTGAAGATGCCTCTTTCATTCACAGTTTTCCAGATAGCTACTTTCCCTCATAGTCCGATTATTTACGGTAATCGGGTAGAGACTTACGAGCCATATTCTCGTGATTATATGAGGGCTATTGAGTTGACAACTCCATCTTAACAATGAAAACAAGCCATTGTCAACAAAATTTTTCGAACAATAAAAACAATCTTAATAGAAAATGTTCGGGTTTAACCTTCTTTTTTCCCTTCAAACTTTATGATTCGCCCCACAGGAACATATTCTATTTTTCCGTTTATGTTCTTTTCTTGAAAGATGGGTTCTTCCGTTCTTCTAACGGGTTGATATCCTTCTTCGGACATCCGGGCCAATAGTTGATCAATGGTTTCATTTTCTTTCATCTCAAATATCTTCTTTTTACTCATCAGAGCAGCTTCCTTTTTCCATCATTCGACCATATCGATTGATACCTGTACAATTTATGGATAGAGTATTTTTACTGTTGCGTTTTATTTTAAATCATACAGCCTCTCTGTCAAGATGCTATAACGATTTGTTCTTCTCTGTCCTATAGCAGTAACAGCCGTTCCACATAGATTTGTAAAAACTTTATAAACATCTGCCGCACCTGCCTCTCGGCTTTGTGAACCATTTCAAATTCCCAACTCCTGTATCAAATGCTGAAATGTATAAAACGCCGGCTTCGGAGTATAATCATCCCGCATGATGCCAAATTGGTGAAAGAGATCATCTTTGGAACTGTCTGCATCCCTGAGACCAAAAAGCTCATAATGTGTGATATTGAGTTCTTGACGCAGATTATAAACGGTCCGTATGATCGTCTCTAGTACTTCAGATTGATGTTCGTAAGATCTGTCTTTACCTACAAAAGGGTTTTTGCCCGTAGGCCATCCGTTTTCTGTAATGCGAATAGGGATGGAATCAGGTATACCGGCTGTCCTGAGATTTACTTCGCGAAATCGCCGCAGAAAGTCTTCAACGGAAGACGGGACTTTTTCCAATGAGAGCGGCGGTTCAAATACATCCACATAAAAATTATGCGCGACATAATCCAAAGAATCTATGAAAACCTCTCCGCCAATTTCAGCAAGGTTTTCCCAGAAATGCGGAACCACTTTCGGACCGTTGTCCGGCACAGATCCAAATCCGATATCCACACGAACGTTCGCAGCTTCTGCTTCTTCTTTCGCTGCAATAACCCCTTGCACCAACAATGGCAGGATGTTAGGGTTTGATCCGTCCATAAAGCTCAAATTAGGTTCATTCGTTATTTGCAGCGAATCAATATAAGAACCATACTCTCTAATGATTTTCCTAATAAGCGCGAGCCAGTGATTCATTTCTATGTTTGGAGCCAAAGAACCTACTACCAAGTCCCCCATTAATCCTAAACGAACATATTTCTCCACGATCGACAAAAGCTTCTCTTCCGAATCAGCAGGTCCTGTATAAACGAGATAAATTCTTGGCAACAGCGATTTAGATTCTCCTCGTAGACGTTTTAAGGCCATTTGAATTTGCTCATAGTTGTCTTGAGGTCCTACAGCCAAACCAGCAGGCGTACCAGCTACACTAAGCGGATAGATTCCAAACTGCAACCCGGATGAAAGCATAAAAAACGCTCCTTTTTCTTGTATTGGATAAAGCAAATAGTAAATATATATTTATTATTTATATGAAGAAATAAATATATATTTACTTTTTATCCTAAAATATTGATGAAAATAGATAATGTTTTTTCTATCACTCGTGTTAATAATAAATAATTATTTACTTTATTGTCAACGGGATTTTGGAATACAGAAGAGACGTACAGTACATTTTTACAACAAATTATTTTAGAAGGACCGGGAAAAGTCAGAGAAATCATGCGCCGAGCTATCCAGATTAATCCGCGAAAACGTCATTCACCTTTTAAAGAGGTTCCCGTACTCAGGTATTTTTGAATCTTATGATGCAATAATCAACAAAATCATTCTCGCATTAAGCAAAAAATTTCTCTTCCCTTACAAAATCACTACCTTGCAACAAAAAAATCCACCTTCCTTACCTGCTCCAATTTCAACTCCCAGAAAGTAGCTTGAATCGATAAGCTCCTTTTCTCCTCTTCATTCCTTGGCTCAATATCAAAAATACGTTGCCAGCTATCCACAATTTTCTGATGATAATAAGGGTCCGGAAGCGGCTTTTGCTGATAATAATCCAGCCCTCTTTTCTTTATTTCTTTGTCGAATAATTCCCCGTCTTCTTCATTTTCTTCGAGGTACCAATAATTCAGTACGTAATGCCATTTATCAAAATCGCTCAAAACAACCTGTTCATCAGGTATGTCTATTTCGAGACGTACACCTCTCGTTCCTTTCTCCAGAAAACCCGAAAAACGGAGGTCCGGACGAATATGCACGCCATTCCATTGTTTCCATGCCCACACAGGGTACGATTCTTTTTCCGGTCTTGGTCCCAATCGTTTCTCCATTTCAATGATAAGCCAGTCGTACGAATCGAGGAAATCTTCATAAACAAGCTCCTTCGCACCACGATAAAAACCTTGTTGCTGCAACCATTCCCACACTTCAACAGGATGGATAGTCCATAGTTTCATCTTCATACCCCCTTAAAAGGATCATGATGTAAAAAAGCTTTCCTGTACAGCCAAAAGGAAGGAGATCATTCGTCTACTATCATCAGGATGAATATAAAAACCTAACCCAAAACCGCATAATAAAAGAGGACCTTCATGCCAAATGACAAAGTCGTCTGCCCATGAACAAAGTTTAAAGCGTTATTTCTTCCTCCACTTTACTTATTCTAAATTCTTACCGAATGGCAATTTGTGTTTATAGAATATTTGAGCTCCTTGTGATCCTGACGATTTGAAACAAAAAAGCCGTTCACGCAAAAAGCATGAACGGCTTTCTTTACCCGGATATTTCATCTTTATCAATGAAGCGGACGTTAAGCAATGCAATCATCGCTTTCTGTCCTGATGGGCTATTTTTGAATCGAAATGATGTTTTCTTCTTTCAAATCGACTTTACCTTGCTTTTCAATTACAACTTGTTCCCCTTCTTGAAGGTTTGTAAAGATAATTGGAGTAATCACAGACGGTGCCTTGCTTTTCACTAAGTCAAGATCCACTTTCAACAAAGGCTGTCCGGCTTCTACATGGTCGTCTTGGTTCACAAGCGCCTCAAAACCTTCGCCATTCAGTTTCACTGTATCAATACCCACGTGAATCAAAATTTCTCTTCCGCCGTCGGACAAAATACCGATTGCGTGCTTAGTCGGGAACAAGTTCACAATTTTTCCGTTAACCGGCGATACAACAGTTCCTTCTTCCGGCAATATAGCAAAGCCGTCTCCCATCATTTTTTCTGCAAAGACTGGATCAGGAACTTCTGCAAGCGGCTTAATTTCCCCTTTTAATGGAGAAATAATCGCTTCATTTCGGTCAATTTCATTTTGAAGAGGCGTTGGATTCACTTCTTCTACTTGCTGTTTAACTTCCTGATTCATATCAGGAGTTGTTGCTTTGCGCGGCGCTTTGCCTTTCATAATATCTTGCATTTGCGTTTTAATCGTGTCGGAACGCGGTCCGAAAATAGCTTGAATATTGTTTCCAACTTCCAATACTCCGGAAGCGCCCAGTTTTTTCAAACGTTCCTTATCCACTTCTTTAGGATCATTTACTTGAACGCGCAGACGAGTGATACAAGCATCCAGCGAAGCAATATTGCTTTGCCCACCCATTGCTTCCAAAATATTGTAGGCAAGGTCTCCTGATCCGCTATCTGCTGTTTCTTTTCCATCGTTCGATTCTTCATCATCTTCGCGACCAGGCGTTTTTAAATTGAACTTGCGGATGGCAAATCGGAAACCGAAATAATAGATGACGGAAAAGACTAATCCGACCGGTATCACGAGCCACCAATGAGTTTGTGGATTCAAAACACCAAAGAGAATAAAGTCAATTAATCCCCCTGAGAATGTCATCCCGATTTTTACATTTAAAATATGCATAATCATAAATGACAGTCCGGCAAAAACAGCGTGAATCGCAAACAACACAGGTGCTACGAATAAGAAGGAGAATTCAATCGGCTCTGTAATCCCTGTCAAGAAAGAAGTCAAAGCCGCTGAAGCCATTAAACCTCCAACCACTTTTTTCTTTTCAGGTTTAGCTTCGTGGTAAATAGCCAGCGCAGCAGCAGGAAGACCAAACATCATAAACGGATATTTACCCGTCATAAATGTACCAGCCGTCAAATTCTTGACTCCATCTTTAATTTGAGCCATAAAGATCGCTTGGTCTCCGTGAACCACTTCTCCTGCTTTGTTCGTATATTGTCCAAACTCAAACCAGAACGGAGCATAGAAGATATGATGCAATCCAAATGGAATCAGCGAACGTTCAATGACACCGAAAATAAAGGCAGACAACGTCAAGTTTGCATTCAACAAGTTATTGGAGAAAGCATTTAAACCTGATTGGATAGGCGGCCAAATAACAATCATGATCAACCCAAGAATTAAAGAAGATACAGCCGTCACAATCGGAACAAAACGTTTTCCCGCAAAAAATCCTAAATAAGATGGAAGCTCAATATTAAAGTATTTATTGTAGAGAATTGAAGCTAATATACCAACAATAATCCCGCCGAATACACCGGTTTGCAGCGTAGGAATGCCGAGAACGGTTGCATAGGAAGGATCATGAGCAGCCATTTTAGGAGTGACACCAAGCACAACTCCCATCGTAACATTCATGATCAGGAAGCCGACGATTGCAGCAAGTCCAGCTACCCCTTCTCCTCCGGCCAAACCAATGGCAACCCCGACGGCAAATAGAAGGGCTAGATTCGAAAAGATAATTCCACCGGCTTCTTCCATTACTTTTGCTACCATTTCCACCCAACCGGTATGCAGAAACGGAGCAATATCGACTAGCGTCGGGTTTTGTAAAGCGTTTCCAAGAGCAAGCAAAATTCCGGCAGCCGGTAAAATGGCGACTGGAAGCATCAAAGCTTTACCCACTTTTTGGAGAACGCCGAAGAATTTCTTAAACATATACGTTACCTCCATTCTGTTATTGCATAAACAAAAAAGCATGAGTGAAGAAGCAATAAAAACAAGCAGTACAAAGGGTAGTGTTCCCTTGTGTTCTTGTTTCTATCAACTTCTTTACTCATGCCTGATCGAATCAGTAACACGTAAAGAATTGCTATTCTTTTGTTTCGCACGTAAACGCTGCAAATGCATCGTTAAATAAGTGGCTTCCGCTTCATAAACCGGTTTCTTCAGCGTCTGCTGCATAATTTTGATTAGCTTCCATGAAAGATTGTAGCATAGAGGGTATTCTTTTTTCAATAGTTCTTTTATTTTTTTTGAATCTTCCAATGCTTCTCCTTTTTGCACCCTGTCAATGGTATAGCGAAGATGGCGGATGAGCCGCATATATTCCACACTATTTCTATCGATTTCCATTCCAAGATTTTCTTCCATCGTGCGGACAAGAGTGGACAATAACTGGGAATATTGATTAATCTCCGAAAGTTGTTTATCTGTTAAGGCACTGTGAATATGCAAAGCAATAAAGCCTACTTCCCCTTCCGGCAGCTTGATGTTGGCCGCTTCATGAATAAAATCCACTACTTCTTCAGCGATTTCATATTCAAAAGGATACATCGCTTTTGTTTCATTTAGAAAAGGATTTTTAATAACCATTCCTTTCATAAGCCTGTTCATCGCGAAAAGCAGGTGATCCGTGAGCGCAACGTGGATATGCTCATTTAAAGTGCCGCGTGTTCGTTTTTTTATGATTTCTAAAGAGGAAATAATTACATTCAACGTTTTTTCATCAAGGTAGGGCAATAATTTTTTGTAATGTTCTTGTTCATTTTCATTTTTGAGGACAAATATTTTTTCGATAATATCTTGATGGATCACATCTCCTTTTTTCCTTTGGAAACCGATTCCCTTCCCAATTAGTACGACTTCGTTGTTCTTGTCATCAGCAGCGATCAAAACATTATTATTAAGGACTTTTTTCACTACATATTTAACCATTTGAAATCTCCTCTTGTGATTCACCGCTGCAATAAGCAACAGCTTCGTCCTCCTTATATTAGTCTACCCATATTGTAATCAAGGATTTGCCTTTATACAATGAAAACCTTTTTACAAAAAAACGTCCCCCATTTGGAGGACGTCCTTCCTACTATTTCAAGAAAATAAAATATAATAAGAAAACAACAAACAAGAAATACATAAGCGGATGAATTTCTTTGGCTCTTCCTTTTACAATCATCGTAATAGGATAGAAAATAAATCCGATCGCGATTCCTGTCGCGATACTGTATGTCAAAGGCATACAAATAACGGTCAAGAAAGCCGGAACAGCAATTTCGAATTTCTTCCAGTCAATTTCTCCCAGAGACGATACCATCAACACACCGACAATAATCAAAGCAGGCGCCGTTACATGTGAGGTAATAACCGAAAGCAACGGGTAGAAAAAGAGCGACAGCAAAAACAACACACCTGTGACAACAGCAGCAAATCCGGTTCTGGCCCCGGCAGCTACCCCCGCTGTTGATTCCACAAAAGAAGTCGTCGTGGACGTTCCGAGCACCGCACCAATCGCTCCTGCCATAGCATCTGAAAACAGCGCTTTTCCGGCTCGAGGCAATTGATTGTTTTTCATCAATCCGGCTTGATGAGCAACCGCCAAAAGAGTCCCTGCCGTATCAAAAAAGGCGACAAATAAAAAGGTCAAAACCACCATCAACATTTGCATCGTAAAAATTTGATCCGGCATATGGAAAATCGAAGTCACCGCAACGCCAAACACCGGTTTAATGCTTGGAATGCTGCCGATCACATGTTTCGGAAGAGGGATTAAACCGGTCAACATCCCGACAATAGCCGTAATGACCATTCCGATAAACACAGCGCTGTTAATGCCTCTCGTCATGAGAATGACCGTAATGATGATGCCGAAAATGGCCAAAAGCGTATTGCCGTTTGTCAAATCGCCAAGCCCAACCAAAACCGCATCATTATTCACGATGATTCCAGCATTTTGAAAACCAATAAAAGTAATAAAAAGTCCAATTCCTGCTCCTACTGCGTGTTTTAATTGAGCCGGGATAGCATTAATAATTTTTTCCCGAATTCCGGTTAGCGTGAGCAAAATAAATATGAGGCTTGCCAAAAATACTCCTGTCAACGCAACTTGCCAAGAAATGCCGTAATTCAAAACAACCGTATAAGCAAAAAAGGCGTTCAAACCCAATCCCGGCGCGAGAGCCACCGGATATTTCGCCCATAATCCCATCAACAAGGAACCGAAAGCAGCAGATAAAGCCGTCGCAACAAACACCGCTCCGTGGTCCATTCGCATGGAATCCGGAAGATTCTTCACTGATGCAAGCGAAAGAGTGAGCGGATTCACGACCAAAATATAGGCCATAGCAAGAAAGGTCGTAATACCACCGATAATTTCCCTGCGGTAATTCGTCCCCAATTCATCAAAATGAAAATAATTTTTCATAATTCCCCTCCGCCATTATCACAAATACGTCACGAGGCAACCACACCGGCCAACAGAATGCCGCCGGGTGAAATCACCATTCGGGTGATAAAGCTATTCACCAAGCAAAATAAAAATACCCCAAACATTCGTTCGGGGCATGGCTTGAGGATAGAAAGATAAAAGGATGGGAATCCAATCCTGTTTACATTCCATTACCTCGTAGTCAAGCTATTTACGGCAGCTTGGTAGAGACTTCCGGGCCATATCCCCGTAATTATACGACGTAATGCGACAAATTATTTAATTCAACTACATTGTAGTGCTAAATAATGACGATGTCAACAAAATACGAACATTATTTTAAAATTATTTATTATCATTCGTGTTTGTCTCATTCTGCATTAAGGGCAGCAAAGCGAAGAGTTCCTTCGGAGGCCGGCTGCTCTTAAATGCCCGATTCGTTCCGCTGATCATCCTTATCTCACGGATGAATAGCGGGTCTTTATTCCCACTCAATAGTGGCCGGCGGTTTGCTGGTAATATCATAGACTACACGGTTCACATGGCTGACTTCGTTGACGATGCGTGTCGAGATCGTCTCCAGCACATCCCACGGAATTCTTGCCCAATCGGAGGTCATTCCATCGATGGAAGTAACCGCACGAATCCCGATAGTATAATCATATGTTCTCGCGTCCCCCATTACCCCGACGCTGCGGATATTAGGAAGAACGGTGAAATATTGCCAAATGTCGCGATCCAACCCAGCTTTTTTAATTTCTTCTCTTAAAATAGCATCCGATTCCCGAACGATTTCCAATTTTTCTTCTGTTACTTCTCCTAAAACCCGAATGGCTAGTCCCGGTCCCGGGAATGGCTGACGCCAAACAATTTCATCCGGAATTCCTAATTCGGTGCCCAATTTTCGCACTTCATCTTTAAACAACGTGTTCAGCGGCTCAATCAGCTTAAATTCCATATCTTCCGGCAGGCCGCCCACATTGTGATGGGATTTAATCGTTTGGGCTGTGGCCGTTCCGCTTTCAATAATATCCGTATACAGAGTACCTTGCGCTAAAAATTCAATTCCTTCCAGTTTGGCCGCCTCGTCATCAAACACATATATAAACTCATTACCGATAATTTTCCGTTTTTTCTCAGGGTCGGAAACTCCCTTCAGTTTGTTCAAAAAGCGATCTTTTGCATCCACTTTGATCACGTTCATGTGAAAACCTTCCGCGAACGTTTTCATTACACTTTCGGCTTCCCCTTTGCGCAAAAGGCCGTGATCGACAAAAATACATGTCAATTGATCTCCGATGGCTTTATGTATAAGAACAGCCACAACAGAAGAATCGACTCCGCCGCTCAAGGCACAAAGAACCTTTTTATCGCCAACGGTTTTTCGAATATTTTCTATTTCCATTTCAATAAAATTTTGCATGGACCAATCGCCCCGGCAGCCGCAAATGTTGAACACAAAATTGCGAAGCAGCTCGTTTCCGTAGACAGAGTGGCGAACTTCCGGATGGAATTGAACCCCATATAATTGTTGTTCTTGATGACTCATTGCCGCGATTGGACATGATGAACTTACCGCATCTACAGTAAATCCTTCAGGAGTTTCCATCACTAAATCGCTATGGCTCATCCATACCACTTGTTCTTCCGGTAGTCCATCCCAAAGAGGATTTTGGTTTTGTACCCGGATGGTCGCTTTTCCGTACTCCCGTTTGCTGGCAGGTTCCACTTTTCCACCGAAATGCTTTGTCATCAGCTGCATTCCATAGCAAATTCCTAGCACCGGGATTCCTAGATTAAAAATATCTTCGTCGCAGCGAAAAGCATCTTCGGCATATACACTGTTAGGTCCCCCAGATAAAATAATCCCTTTTGGATTCATAGCTTTTATTTCTTCCGCCGTCAAAGTATGGGGATGAAGTTCGCTATAGACGCCAAGTTCCCGAATTCTTCTCGTAATCAGTTGGTTGTACTGGCTGCCGAAATCAAGTACGACAACCATCTCTTGGTTTTCCCATTCCTTCTTTCTTTCCACAATATCCACCTCTCTATGTATGAAAAAATAAGCTCTGTTCCTATGACGCAAGCTTTTCCCATGCAACACAGTTTCTCCAGCAAATAATCATGTAACAGAGCCAAGAGATCACAAAAAAGTATTCAGGGGGAATTCCTTCCCCCTCTATTAAGTCCTTAATAGACTTTTATAAACCCGCCTTTTCAAGAAGACCAACGGAGGTCTCTCTTGCGGCCACTATTGACATCTCATTGCAGCCAGCCGGCAGCAATCCAATTTTTCCGAAGAACTGAGGACGTAATACTGATAGACTATAGACGCAACAAATTTGTCATCATTTTATATCTATCTGTAACCACGGTCAACCCGCCTTGCAATTGATTTATTATTCAGATAATAAGTTATAAAGAAGAAACCTCTTCTCCTGCTATCATTAACCAAAAAAGACAGGGAGCTTCACAGAGGCTCTCTGTCTGTCTTTTCTATTAAAGGAAGAATGCACCCATTATTTCCAAAAGTCATCGAAAATCGTGATGGGTAGATGCCGCTTATGCTCTGTCTTTAAAAACCATCCTTCGATCGTTTTTCTTGCTTCTTCAGAAACGGTTTTGCCTTCCAGGTAGTCGTCAATTTCTTCATAGGTAACACCAAGTGCGACTTCATCCGGAAGCTGTGGACGATTTTCTTCCAAATCGGCTGTCGGCACTTTTTTATATAAACGTTCCGGACACCCAAGTTCTTTTAACAGCATCTTTCCTTGGCGTTTATTTAAACGATAAATCGGAACGAGATCCGCACCGCCGTCTCCGTATTTTGTAAAAAATCCTGTGACTGCTTCTGCCGCATGGTCGGTTCCCAGTACGACTGCATTTCTCATTGCTGCGATGCTGTATTGAACTTTCATCCGTTCACGAGCTTTTTGATTTCCTTTTTCAAAATCGGAAATTTCCACGCCGGCATCCTTTAATGCCTTTTCACTGGCATCTACTGCTTCTTTAATGTTCACCGTAACGACATCATCCGGCTGAATAAAGTTTAAAGCCACTTGGCAATCTTCTTCATCGAATTGTGTACCATATGGCAATCTGACCGCCGTAAACTGATAATCTTGTTTTCCTGTTTCTTCCCGAATTTCGTTAATCGCCATTTGAGCCAGCTTCCCGGTTAACGTGGAGTCTTGTCCACCCGAAATGCCTAGAACGAATCCTTTTATAAACGGATATTTCTTTAAATAAGCTTTTAAAAAGTCTACGCTTTTGCGAATTTCTTCTTTTGGATCAATCACCGGTTTTACTTTTAATTCCTCAATAATCCGTTTTTGTAAATCGGTCATCTTCTCCTTCTCCTTTCGTTTTGGTTGATAAACTAGATACAATTTTGTCCCGCACTTCTTGAATCTTTTTCATTTTATTATTCCAGCATTTTTCGCTTAAGTCCACCGGATATTCCTCCGGATTTAAAATTCGTTTATATTCATCCCATAAATAGTCTAAATTTTTTTGGGCAAAAGACTGGATTTCTGCCAGCGATGGCAATTCATATACTAGCTCGCCATTGATGAAAATATCTTTTTGCAATTCCACCGCTTCAAAGTTTGTCACGAATTTGCTGACATAGGTATGAACAGGGTGAAACATTTTAATTCTTTCTTCAGCCGCTGGATTCTCGTCATAAAGGGTGATATAGTCGCCTTCCGATTTTTGGTTGCTTTTATTGATGATTCGATATACTTTTTTCTTTCCCGGAGTGGTTACTTTCTCGGCATTGCTGGAAATTTTGACCGTATCGATCATTTCCCCTGCCTCATTCTCTATCGAAGCTAACTTATAGACTGCTCCAAGCGCCGGTTGATCGTACGCCGTAATCAAATTCGTTCCGACCCCCCAAGCGTCGATTTTGGCTCCTTGAGCTTTCAAATGCGTAATGGTGTATTCATCCAAATCATTCGAAGCAAAAATTTTCGCATCGTGAAATCCGGCTTCATCCAGCATTTCTCTCGCTTTTTTCGATAAATAGGTCAAATCGCCGCTATCTAAACGAATGCCAATAAAGTTGATGGAATCCCCCATTTCTTTAGCAACTCGAATCGCTGCCGGTACACCGGAACGAAGCGTGTCATATGTATCCACCAAAAAGACGCAATCTTTATGGGATTCGGCGTATTTGCGAAATGCCGTATACTCGTCTTGATAAGCTTGTACCATGGCATGAGCGTGCGTTCCGGCTGTCGGAATGCCAAATAGCTTTCCGGCTCTGACATTGCTGGTAGCCCCGCATCCACCGATAAAGGCCGCTCTAGTTCCCCAAATGGCCGCATCCATTTCTTGAGCCCGTCTTGTCCCGAATTCCATGACCAAGTCTTCCCCAACGGCATGCTTGATGCGGGCAGCTTTCGTGGCTATCAACGTTTGATAGTTAACTATATTTAATAAAGGCGTTTCAACCAGCTGCGCTTGAATCAAAGGCGCCTCTATTGTAACAATTGGTTCATTTTCAAAAACCACTTCTCCTTCTCTCATCGACCGTACATTTCCTGTAAAAGTTAAATTCGACAAGTATTGAAGAAAATCTTCATCATAGCCTTCTACTTCGCGCAAATAAGCGATATCGCTATCGCTGAACCGAAAATTCTTTAAAAATTCAACAATTCTTTCCAATCCCGCAAAGATTGCGTATCCGCTTCCAAACGGCATTTTCCGGAAATAAAGATCAAACACCGCCTTTCTCTCATGGACACCGTCTTCCCAGTACGTTTTAGCCATATTAATTTGATATAAATCTGTATGCAAAGCAAGACTGTCATCTTGATATTTTCTCATCGTCCAAACCCCGTTTCCGTCATGAAATTACCTTTGCTCCGAGTGCATGTTGAAAGTGCTTCAACGCCCAATCATGTCCTGCTTCGTTAAAACTTGCCGTTCCCTTTTCGTACACAGCCAGTTTAAACCCTTTATTATAAGCGTCAACGGCGGTATGAAGCACACAAATATCGGTACAAACACCGCATAAATGGAGTTCATCTATGCCTCGAGCCCGCAGCTGAATCTCTAAGTCTGTACCTGCAAACGCGCTGTACCTAGTTTTGTCCATATAATATACATTTTCCTTGTTTTTCATCCGCTCATACAGTTCCCCTAATTGCCCGAAAAGCCTCCTTCCCTCCGAACCGGCAATGTTGTGCGGCGGGTACAATTGGCTTTCGGGATGATACGGATCCTGTTCCTTATGGATATCCACTGCAAATACCACAAAATCGCCATTTTGAATAAACGTGTCCGTCAAAGAAGTAATGAAATTCTCAATCATTTGAGCGGGCTTTCCACACGTGAGAGCACCATGATCCGCCACAAAATCGACAGTGTAATCGATATTGATCAACGCTTTTTTCCCCATTGCCGAAGTCTCCTTTTTCCTTCAGTTTGCTTTGAGAGGCTCTGTGATATGTTGAACTTGAAAGCCGGAAAAGAACTTTATACGTGATCAAACTGCAAAACTCTTGATTCTCATTATATATCCAAGACACCTTTTTCAGCATCGTCAAAGTTTCATAATGTCTATCAAGTGCGCCAAAAACCCAAATATAAGACAAGTCTACCGATTTCGTTCACAGAGCGTTCAAAAATGGCTTTATTTGTATAATATCTATTTTTAGGATCATTATAAAGAAGAAACGAGAAAAAAAACAGCCATAAGGAGGTAAGAATCAAGATGTTGAATAAGAAAAAAGAACAGCAGCCGTCGCTTGCTCCCGGAATAGACGATGAAGAAGAATTGGATCAGCGGGCAACAGAAGAAGAAATAGAAAGGGGAGAATTTACCGAAGTCACGCATCTTTCCTACGATGAAGTGGATGAAAGCTAAAATGGGTTGACCGTTTCTCTCATTCTCAAAACAGAACCTTACAAATAAAAAGGAAAGGAAGAATAGACCTATGTTTACATTTTCCAAAAAAATCATGGCCATCATCTTCGTGTCCGTTGCGATGTTTGCTGCCTCAACCGTGCATGCAGAAACAAATCAAGGAAAAAGCAACGAAAAACCTGTCCAGCTGACCGAACAGCAAAAAGCCAAACTGAACAAACTTCACAAAGAACTATTGGAAAAAAGAAAAGAATTAATTCGCCAATATGTAGAATACGGAATCATTTCTAAAGAAAAAGGAGATGACATCATTTCCCATTTGGAAGAACATTACAAACACTTGCAGCAAAACGGCTTTTCCCCTCATTGGAATCACTCGGAAAAAGGCCACTGGCATCATAAACATCATCATGATGACAGCGAAGAAAACGATAACGAATCAAAACGCTGAAAGCTCTCTTTCAGCGTTTTGATTTTCTTTCATTGCAGCCTTGCTTCTTTTGAAAAGAACGAAGGCCATTTCTTCTAAAAGGATCCAACCTTCTTATAATAAAGAAGGGTTATTGTTAGACTTTCTTAGCTACTATATTTCCATCAAAAAAGCCGCTTTTATTTTTGTGGATTGATCCTATTCTATCGGCGTTATATCATATGGGGTACGTTCCTTTTGAGGCTTTCTCATTACAATCGCTATTAAATAGAAGAAAAATAAGGATGTGCTGATAGAATCAACATCGTCAAAAATCAGGTCGAAATATATTTTACAAAAATAATTTTGATCCACTTATTCGACAGTTAAAATGACGAATGAACAAAAATCATCCATTAACGTTCAGAACAACAACATACATCATGAATCAGTCCGTTTCGAGAGGCAGCAGCCTGCTGTCATTGTAAAACCGGCAAGGAGTCCCTCTCCCTCCTGTTTTACAGAGATGGAAAGGGACTCTCTCTATCATGTGATGATTAAGTTCTTTCACCAAACTTCATTTCTTCTTTTAATCTCCTCATCCCACTTGTTCGCTCTTCTCAAATAATGCCGGCAATTCTGCTTCATAGTTTTCGCCAATGATTCCATTTTCGGTAATAATCGCTGTAATCAGTTCGTGGGGGGTGACGTCAAAAGCCGGATTGTACACTTCCACCCCTTCAGGAGCAATGCGTTTGCCTGCGATATGGGTAACTTCTTCCGGATTCCGTTCTTCAATCGGAATATCTCTTCCCGTTTTGGTTTCTAAATCAATCGTGGATAATGGCGCCGCGACGTAAAATGGAATGCCGAACGATTGTGCCAGTAAAGCCAGTCCAAATGTTCCAATTTTATTAGCGGTATCTCCGTTAGCGGCAATTCGGTCCGCACCGACGATGACGGCTGAAATGTTTTTTGCGTAAATCGTCTGCGCCGCCATATTATCCGTGATAAGCGTAACATCCACACCGGCTTGCATGAGCTCCCACGTGGTGAGTCTTGCTCCTTGCAAAACCGGGCGCGTTTCTGAGGCAAATACTTGAAGATGAACTCCTTTTTCTTTGGCTAGATAAAACGGAGCAAGCGCCGTACCGTAGCGAGCCGTTGCAAGGGAACCGGCGTTGCAAATCGTTAAGATGCGGTCGCCGTCTTTAAAAAGCGACAGTGCATGCTCCCCGATGCGGCGGCATACGTCTTCATCCTCCACTTGGATGCGAATCGCTTCATGAACGAGCATCGTTTTCGCTTCATTGACAGAAATGGCGTCTTCAATGCTTGATGCAAGACGGTTCAGCGCCCAAAACAAGTTAACCGCCGTAGGCCGCGAGCTGGCTAAATAGTCGATGTCTTTGTGAAGCTGTTGTTTAAATTCAGCCATCGAACTTGCCTCGTAACGTTGAGCGGCAAGAGAAAGCCCGTAGGCAGCTGTCATGCCGATCGCAGGAGCTCCTCGAACTTTCAAGGTCGAAATGGCATCCCATACATCTTCAATTTCCTTTAATTCTAAATATTCAGTCTCCTCCGGCAGCTTTTGCTGATTTAAAATCGTAATATGCGTATCGTTCCATTCAACCGAACGCGGAATCATGAATCGTTCAGTCATAGCTGTCTTCCTTTCGTTTAGTTAGTCGGTGTCAATGATGCCTGTAGGAAAAGCGGACGAACTTCTTGAATGTCATTGAGCGAATGCCGCTGTAAAATAAGGCTGCGTCCAAGACGAAGGGCACGGCGTTTCGCACGAAGGCGTTCCTCTTTGTCTTCAATACCGTCAAGGTCAGCGACATGTGCTAAACCGATGGTGCGGCGAATCACTTCGCATCCGGCAAATCCAATCGCATCGACAAATGTATGGTGCAAAACGTCCTGCAATAACTTCGATGTCTTGGCGTAAGGCTCGACATTGTGCTGCTCCCAAAGGTCGGAAAATACGCTTGCAAATACTTTCCAAGTGTTTTCGATATGGTCAAATAAAAACTCTTGGTCTTGTTGCGGACGGGACAGCGCATTCAGCAGCAAATTAGCGATAAATTGACCGAGATCAAAACCAAAAGGACCGTAAAAGGCGAATTCCGGATCAATCACTTTTGTCTCTTTATCGCTGCAAAAAATACTGCCGGTATGTAAATCGCCGTGAATCAACGCATCCCCTTCTGTTAAAAACTTTCGCTTTAATTTTGCCACTTCAAGATGAAGCTCATCATCGTTCCAAAGCGCTTTTGCATCTTCGCGCAGCTCCTCTTCAAAATCGTTTGTATCATGATCAAAGAACGGATCGGTAAAGACAAGATCTTCCGTGATTTTGCATAGTTCAGGGTTGATAAAACTTTGAAGCAGCTGTTTTTTCTCTTGTTGATTCATCCCGAAGTCAGACGTATAAAATAACGTTTTGGCCACGTATTCACCGATGTGCCGTGACAAAAGCGGATACGTTTTTCCTTCTATAAGCCCTTTTCGAGCAATTTGTAAATGAGATAAATCCTCCATGACGGTAATGGCAAGAGATTCGTCGGAATGGTACACTTCCGGAACGTATTCCGGAACGAAGCCGGCAAATGTACGCAACGCATTGCTTTCTATGGTCGCACGCTTTAACGTAAGAGGCCAGCTTTCACCGACGACTTTCGCATACGGTAGCGCTTGTTTGAAAATCACTCCTTTGCCTGTTTTTTGGTCAACGATACGGAAAACGAGATTTAAATTTCCATCGCCAATTTCCCGGCATACCAGCTGGGCTTCTTCTGAAAATAAGCGCAATCGAACGGCAAGAGAAATTGCGTCTTTTTCTGTTAATGGTTCGTAAGCGGATGGATTTGAAACGGCCATGTAGGAACGCCTCCTTTGGAAAAAATAAAAAGCCTCTCTCGTCTATCGAAAGAGGCTTGAAGATTCTTCTTCTCACCTCTTATCTTTCAGAAAGAATGACTCTCTCTGTTGGACTTAGCACCGTGCCTTGCGGAAGATTCCTTCCGGCGCTTGCATGCGCCCTATCTCACGATAGTATTACGGTCGGTTGCTGGGCTTCATTGGGCCAATTCCCTCAGCCAACTCTTGATAAGAGTATTGATCAGCTATTATTCGAATTTTCGTTATTGCTTTAATTATTGGCGGATTCTCATTTGAGTGAAATCATACATCGAAGTTCGAGTGATTGTCAATCCTTTTTTAAAAAATTTTTTCGTTTGTTCTGTAATGTTCCGGACGACGGTCGCTAAAAATCGGGATTTGCTCACGTACTTCTTTGACTTTTTGCAAATCGATTTCGGCTATGAGGGAGCAAGGATCTTCTTTTGCTTCCGCAAGTATTTCCCCCCACGGATCGATGATAAGCGAATGTCCGGCGAACGTATTATTCGGGTCGCGGCCGGCGCGATTACAAGCGACAACATAACATTGATTTTCAATGGCACGCGCTTGAAGCAACGTACGCCAATGAGACAGACGCGGCAACGGCCATTCGGCAACGACAAACAACACTTCCGCCCCTTGCAAGGCATGTACGCGAATCCATTCCGGAAATCGAATGTCGTAGCAAATCACACCGGCACATAATGTATTTTCAAGTGTAAACAGTCCCGGTGCATCTCCGGATCGCAAATATAGATGTTCATCCATCAGTTGGAAAAGATGCAGTTTGCTGTATTCACCTACGATGTCGCCGTTTCGATCAGCCACGTACATCGTATTCGTCGTTCCATCTTTTGTTTTTTTGGCGACGGAACCGGCGACAATGTGGATGCGATGACGACGCGCAAGCTCACTAATGAATGCTTTTGTGTCTTCGCCTTCCTTATCCGCAATTTCATCCAGTCGCGTTAAATCATAGCCCGTTGTCCATAATTCCGGAAGAACGATGATGTCAGGGTGTTGAGCGGCTATTTTTTCTACTTCGTTTTGAACAAGCTGTCGATTTTCCAGCGGAGCGCCAAAAGCAATATCCAGTTGAAGACAAGCAATTTTGAATGTCATAATCATTCACCTCAAAAAATTTTGACTTTACAATTTGATTTTTACGATATATGATGTTTGACTAGAATTTCAAGAAAATTTCGAGTAGGTGTAAACGATGAAACATTTCGCACAATCGGAACTGCTGCAGAAACTTCCAAAACAGTTTTTTGCGTCTCTTGTCGCCAAAGTGGAAAACGTGAAAGCCCAAGGACATGATGTCATTAACCTCGGTCAAGGGAATCCGGATCAGCCGACGCCATCCCATATTGTGGAGGCAATGCAAAAGGCAGTCGCCAATCCCCGTTATCATAAATATTCGCCGTTTCGCGGCTATTCGTTTTTTAAAGAAGCGGTCGCGGCCTTTTATGAACGTGAATATGGGGTGAAACTGGATCCGGAAAAAGAAGTGGCGGTTTTATTTGGAGGAAAAGCAGGACTTGTGGAAATTCCGACCTGTTTGCTGAATCCGGGTGATCTTGTTCTCGTTCCTGATCCGGGATATCCGGATTATTGGTCGGGTGTCGCTTTGGCACAAGCCGAAATGGCGATGATGCCGCTTCGCGCACAAAACCATTTTTTGCCAGATTACAACGAAGTCTCAAAGGATGTGGCAGAAAAAGCAAAATTAATGTTTTTAAACTATCCAAATAACCCCACCGGAGCGGCGGCGTCGAAAGAATTTTTTATGGATACCGTTTCGTTTGCCGCAAAACACGATATTTGCGTCGTGCATGATTTCGCCTACGGGGCAATCGGATTTGACGGCAAAAAACCGGTCAGTTTCCTTCAAGCAGAAGGGGCTAAAGACGTCGGCATAGAAATTTATACGTTCTCGAAAACCTTTAATATGGCCGGCTGGCGAGTGGGAGCGGCAGTTGGAAATGAAAGTGTCATCGCAGCGATTAACTTGCTTCAAGACCATTTATACGTCAGCTTGTTTGGTGCGATTCAAGAGGCAGCGGCTTGTGCGCTTCTTTCTTCACAAGAGAGCGTGAAAAAGCTTGTTTCGCTGTACGAGTCGAGACGGAATACATTTATTCGTGCTCTTTCGCAAATCGGTTGGGATGTCACGCCTCCAGCCGGCTCATTTTTTGCATGGCTGCCTGTACCGAACGGCTGGACATCAGAGCAATTTTCTGATTTTCTACTTGAAAAAGCGCATGTGGCGGTTGCTCCCGGAATCGGATTTGGGCAACACGGAGAAGGGTATGTGCGCGTCGGTTTATTAACGAGGAAAGAACGGCTGGAAGAAGCTGTCCAACGTATTGCGAAGCTTGGTCTTTTCCATGTCGCAAAAAAATGATTGACACCGATAAAAATTCCTGTCATAATACAAATCAAATTTACCGATACTGAGAAAATTTTGAAAAGTCAATACATGATTCAAGCATTCTTATCAAGAGCAGGTGGAGGGACGAGCCCTATGAAGCCCGGCAACCGACTTAACAATCGTTAAGCACGGTGCTAATTCTTGCAGCGATATGCTGAGAGATAAGAAGAGTGTGAACCTCTAGCCTCTTCTTATGAAGAGGTTTTTTTATTGAACTTAGAAAGAGGGATGAACATGAGCCAAGTCATTGCCACCTATCTTATTCACGATGAGAAAGATTTGGAGAAAAAAGCAGAAGGAATTGCTCTTGGCCTCACGGTTGGTTCTTGGACCAATTTGCCGCAGCTGCAAAAAGAACAATTGCAAAAACATAAAGGAGAAGTCGAGAGCGTCACACCGTTGGAAGAGGACGAGCGAGTCAATGAGTATCTGGGCAAACGTGTGAAGCGAGGACTTGTCCGCATTGCGTATCCAAGCCTCAATTTCAGCGCCGATTTACCGGCGATTTTAACAACCGTATTCGGCAAGCTGTCGCTCGATGGCGAAGTGAAACTGGTCGATCTTGCTTTTTCTGAAGAATTAAAAAAACAGTTTCCCGGTCCGCGCTTCGGAATAGACGGAATTCGCCAAAAAGTCGGCGCCGATCATCGCCCGCTTCTCATGAGCATTTTTAAAGGCGTCATCGGGCGTGATTTAGATTATTTGTCGGAACAGTTAAAACAACAAGCCCTCGGCGGAGTCGATCTCGTGAAAGACGACGAAATCTTGTTTGAAAACGACTTAACTCCGTTTGAAAAGCGAATCATCAACGGGAAAGCCGTGCTGAACGATGTATACGAAAAAACAGGAAAGAAAACGTTGTATGCGGTCAATTTAACGGGCAAAACATTCGAGTTAAAAGAAAAAGCAAAACGCGCAGCGGAAATCGGTGCCGATGTGATTCTTTTTAACGTGTTCGCTTATGGATTAGACGTATTGCAAGGCTTGCGCGAAGATGAAGACATTGCCATTCCGATTATGGCCCATCCAGCTGTCAGCGGTGCACTTACACCATCAGAGTTTTACGGCATCAAAAGCCCCCTCTTGCTTGGAAAATTGCTTCGATTAGCCGGAGCCGATTTTGCTCTTTTCCCATCGCCATATGGAAGCGTCGCCCTTGATCGAAGGGAAGCGCTCGGCATTGCCGACGAGTTGACGAAAGAAGATGAGCATTGGAAACGATCTTTCCCGGTTCCATCTGCGGGTATCCATCCAGGTCTAGTGCCGCTTTTAATTCGCGATTTTGGAATCGATAGCGTCATTAATGCTGGCGGCGGAATACACGGCCATCCGGATGGAGCTGAAGGCGGCGGAAAAGCATTCCGTGCGGCGATTGAGGCCGTGCTGGCAGGAAAAACCCTGGAAGAAGCTGCCAAAGACCATAAAGAGTTGAAAAAAGCTATTGATTTATGGGGCGCGCACGAGGTGGCAGTATGACAAAACCAATCGTTTTTTGCGATTTCGACGGAACCATTACCACCCAAGATAATATCGCTGCGATTATGAAACAGTTTGCTCCTCCGGAATGGGAAATGCTAAAAGACGATATATTGGCGGAGCGGCTGACCGTTCAAGAAGGTGTCGGAAACATGTTTTCCCTCCTTTCTTCCGAATTGAAAGAAGAGATTACGGACTACGTTTTACAAACGGCCCGTATTCGCGACGGCTTTCGGGAATTTGTCGATTTTACAAGACAACACGACATTCCGCTCTATGTAGTGAGCGGCGGCATTGATTTTTTCGTCTATCCGATTCTGGAAGGACTTATCGAAAAAGAACGCATTTTTTGCAACGGTTCAGATTTTAGCAATGAAACCATTCAAATTGTTTGGCCTTATTCGTGTGATGAGCATTGCCAAAACGGTTGTGGCTGCTGCAAGCCATCGCTGCTGCGGAAGCACTCAAAACCGGATGGATTCCATATCGTCATAGGAGATTCCATTACGGATTTAGCAGTGGCAAAATTAGCGGACCATGTCATTGCTCGCGACTTTTTACTGGAAAAGTGCAAGAAACTAGGCATTTCCCATTCACCGTTCAACACGTTTTTTGATGTAGTGGAGGTGCTTGAGAAGCTGGAGGTGGGAGCATGAGTGAACTTGAGAAAAAATGGAAGGAACTTGCCGATGTGAAAGCGGAGTTGGCCGAGCGCGATTGGTTTTTTGCGACAAGCGGGAACTTATCGATTAAAGTTTCCGATGATCCTCTCCACTTTCTTGTTACCGCGAGCGGAAAAGATAAACGAAAGCAAACCGATGAAGACTTCCTTCTCGTAGATGCGCTTGGCCATCCGGCTGAAGAAACCCATTTAAAACCTTCAGCGGAAACGCTTTTGCATGTGGAAATTTATAACAGAACTAATGCAGGCTGCGGCCTCCATGTCCATACCATCGATAATAATGTCATTTCTGAATTATACGGTGACATTGGAGAAGTGGAATTTAGCAATCAAGAAATTATAAAAGCGTTCGGACTTTGGGAAGAAGACGCTGTGATTCGCATTCCGATCATCAAAAATCACGCCCATATTCCAACGCTGGCGAAAGAATTCGCCCGGCATGTGCATGACGATGCAGGCGCCGTCCTCATTCGCAATCACGGCATTACCGTATGGGGACGCACCGCATTTGAAGCGAAAAAATATTTGGAAGCATATGAATTTTTATTCAGTTATCATATCAAATTAAGGTGCCTGACCCCACTTGCGCTTTAAAGTACAAAAGGGATAAGCAAAAATAAAGGAGGAAGAAAAATGGCAACGATTCGTTTACATGAAACAAATGAAAGAATTACAAAGGAAGAAGAAGTAATCCAATTTTTAGACGAGCAAGGCGTTATTTACGAAAAATGGGATATTACCAAACTCCCGGAACATTTGCGTGAGAAATATTTGCTTACGGAAGAAGAAAAAAATGAAATTTTAGAAACGTTTAAAGAGGAAATTGCGGATATTTCCGAACGTCGCGGCTATAAAGCGCAAGATGTCATTTCTTTATCTGAAAATACACCGAACTTGGATGAATTGCTCACAAATTTCAAGCGTGAACACCATCATACAGATGACGAAGTGCGCTTCATCGTCAGCGGCCACGGGATCTTTGTGATTCAAGGAAAAGACGGAAAGTTTTTTGACGTCGAGTTAGAGCCGAGCGATTTAATTTCCGTTCCCGAAAATACTCGCCACTATTTTACACTGCAAGAAGATCGTCGCGTTGTCGCCATACGCATTTTTGTCACAACTGAAGGCTGGGTGCCGATTTACGAAAAAGAAGAAACCAACGCCTAACATTCCCTCACCCCTCTTCTACTAAATCAGAAGAGGGGTGTTGTTATGAATTAACAGTGACAAAGCCCTCGACATTCTAGTAAAAGGCATTTCTTATATTTCAATCGAAACAGGAAAAAGTGACTATCCATCTCACTTAGCAAAAGATATTTACTCTCCACTGCCTTCCCTTGTACTATCTATTTTTTACCAATACAACTCCCCCTTGCCATCATTAAAAAAAGCGATTCATCACATGCAAAAATCGCGAAATCAGATCATTAACTTGGTAAAAAAGGAACAAATGTTCGTAATAATCTATGAAAAAAAATAAACTCGTGATATAATAGAAACACAATAGCTACGGGAAAAGCTCAAGGGTGGTCGGCATTTTACCCCTATAAGAAAGGGGGTGATGCCGATGACGGTATTTCAAGCATTGATGTTTGCATTAACTTTTGCAAGTCTCATTGTTTCGATACTGTCATATCACCAAAGAAAATAATCCACCCTTGAGTTTACGAGACCGGGTGGATTATGGATTCTTTCTGCCTTGTCGATCCCCCTTGAAGGGAACCGGCTATTGTATAGTCGAAGGTGTTGCCGCACCTTCGTTTTTTATTATCATATGGAATTACTCAATACTATTATACATGATGAGCATAAGTGTTGTAAATTATATCTCTTCTGAATGCTGTTCGCTGCAGCGAGACTCCTCTTTTCTCATGTTCTTCTGCTTTTGCTGCCGCTACAATCACGTTTTACTCGATTTCATCCTCTTTTTCATTTCCATCTGCTCTTTGCTATTTTTGACGTAAAAATAAACATTTTATTATAAAACGCCAAACTTTATCGACTTTATCGACAATATTCGATGTGTTATGATTTTTTTGGGCAAATTTTACGAAAGTAAAAGACGCAAAGCCACGGGCCTAAAACAATCTATAAATTGTCATGGTAGCCGGGCTGCCAAGATTTATTCTTGATAAATCTTGTTCAAAACTGCATTCCTTTCTTAAAAATTTGCCTAAATTTTAGGAAAGGATTGGATTCAATTGAAAAAAACGTTTACAACTGTCCTTATTGCGGATGACTCTCAGTTTATGAGGAATCATTTAAAACATCTTTTGTCCAATGACAACTTCAAGGTTGTGGCTGAGGCTTCCAACGGTTGTGAAGCCATTACACTCTTTCAAAAAGTTCGTCCTGATGTTGTACTGCTTGACATCATCATGCCTCACAAAAATGGCTTAGACGCTTTGAATGAAATCAAAAAGCATAATCCGGAAGCCAAAGTTGTCATCTGCTCCTCCATGGGACAAAAAACTTTGATCATGGAAGCTATTAAGCTAGGTGCCACTGACTTTATTGTAAAACCTTTCTTTCATGAATTAATTCCCATTTTAAAGAAAATTACTAGTTAAATCGAAAAGAAAACGTTCCCTCTATTTGCTTTACTAGCCATTTTATTTTTTCCATCACAAAAACATGGTAAAATTGGAATTGTATATTGAAAAAATCACAAAATTAAGATAATAATAATTTGGAATAAATAAGAACTTGCTAGACGTGCTGCTCTCCATTCCAGCGTTACGAGGAGACATGAAAACCGGGGAAAGACCGGGATCCATTAGTATTCGAAGAGCATATCTTGAAGATTTATTTTTTTGCATGTTATCTAGTACTATATTCATAGGTCTATTGGAGATGAATTCATGTACGAGAAAAGGCTATTTCTTTCCCATAACGACCGTGCTAATTAAGTACTTTTATCAGATCATGTTGTTAAAACACTCATTAACTTTGCTTGAGTGTTATCCAAGATAGCTCTTTTCTCGAGGCCTGCCTTTTAAAAGTAAATAATGAAACGGCTATGATAACCTTTATAATTCACATACAAAATTTACTTTAGGGGGAATCATCATGAAAAAATGGTTTGGAATCTTAGCCTCCGGTTGTTTGATTTTAGGATTTTCTGTTTATTCCAGCCACGATACAGAGGCAGCAGTCAAAGCCAGAACGTTCAAAAACTGCACAGAACTAAACAAAGTATACAAAGGTGGAGTTGCCCGTTCTGCAAGTGTAAAAAACAAGGGTGGAAAAACGCGCTATAAGCCATATGTTTCACAAGCTTTATATGATGCAAACAAAAAATTGGATCGGGATCACGATTTTATCGCGTGTGAAAGATAAATTCTGTATCCAAAATCTTTCAGTTAGGGGTGTTATTCAATGCCCAATATTATAGCAGGCTGCTTGGGGATCGTACTATTGCTAGTTTTATTATCTCTAGCAATAATAGTCATTAAATGGTTATTTATGAATATTTTGGGAGTTATCGGGATTGTGGCCATGGTAGCAGGCATTGGCTTAATGAGCCAAAAAACTAAAAAATCCATCTCGATATCCACTTTTCTTTTCGGCTCTTTATTAACGCTTTTATGGTTTTCGCTAAAGGAACCATTCAATACATTAGCAGTATTTTTTATAGTTGCGTTCCTTGCGGCTTTAATTGCCACAATTATTTTTGGAATCAAACGAAATCGGGCTTGGAAGCAACTTTCCATAGCATCAATTGTTTTATTGGTTCTATCTGTAGTTTTTGCGTCAAATGCACCAGATCTTGAGAATGAAAAATCACATCCAAATAAAACAGAAATTACTTCTACTGAGACGAAAGAAAAATCAGATGATAGCAAAACTACTAAAGAACATAATGTTTCCAAAGAAAAACGTACACCAGTTTCTACCCCGTCATTAAAGTCATCATCTTATGATGATACGAATAAAAACTTAATTCCAGTTACTCTCATTGAAACTGTAGACGGTGATACCATCAAAGTTAACTACAAAGGCAAAGAAGAAACGGTTCGCTATTTACTTGTTGATACGCCAGAATCGAAAAAGCCTGGCACATGTGTTCAACCGTACGCTAAGGCTGCAGCAGAAAGAAACCGTGAATTAGTGAATAGCGGCAATCTGTACCTTGAATTTGACAAGGGCAGCGAAAGAGATAAATACGGACGTCTACTTGCATATGTGTTTGTTGACGGTAAATCTGTACAAGAAGAACTGTTGAAAGAAGGATATGCCCGTGTTGCATACATATACGACCCGCCGTACAAATATCTATCAACATATGAAAATGATGAAAAAGCAGCTCAAAACAAGCACTTAAATATATGGTCAGATCCAGGCTATGTGACGGACAAAGGATTCAATGGTTGTGCATCTAATCAAACCGCAAGTCAACACACATCACACTCAACACATTCAACACAAAGTTCTCATACAAGCGTTGGATCAAGCTCTAGCTCTAATAACAACGCCAATACACAACCAACTGCTCCTTCTGCAACAACACCAAGTACTGGCCAAACAGATTTTGCAAATTGTACAGAGCTTAGAGAAGTGTATCCAGATGGAGTTCCCGCTGGTCATCCAGCTTATCAACCTAAATTAGATAGAGATCACGACAATTATGCGTGTGAAAGAAATTGAGATAGCCCTCTCGGGGGCTTTTTTTAAACAAATATACATATCTTCTTTGGAAAGGAGCAATCAATATGTATATGGTTTATGTTGATGAAAGTGGAGATACTGGGACATATAATAGCCCAACAAAGTATTTTATTTTAAGCGCGCTGATTGTTCATGAAAGCAATTGGATTCGATTTTTAGATGATTTAGTAGACTTTAGAAGAAAATTACGCGATACATATCACCTAAAAATGAGGGAGGAAATCCACGCAGCAGAATTTTTTCAGTCATCCAAAAAATACGATCACTTAAAAAAACATGTTAAACTTCAGATTTGCAAAAAGGCAATTGAATTTCAAGAATCGTTGGACTACATTCAGGTTATGTTTGTTGTAATTGATAAAAGTGCACACCAAAATGAGGATATTTTTGATATGGCATGGAAGTACCTAATCCAAAGAATTCATAATACATTAGAACACAAAAATTTCGATGTTATCGCTAAGGACATTGATCAGACTTGGAACGAAAGTTTTATTTTGATTCCAGATAAAACAGATGATAAAAAGTTGAAGCAATTGGTACGAAGAATGCGCAGATATAACCCAATTCCTAGTCGTTTTGGAGGAGGATTCAGAAACTTGCCGTTAAAATACATTGTTGAAGATCCATACAGTAAAGATTCGGCAGAATCATATATACATCAATTAGTTGACGTGAATGCATACTTTATGAAACAAAAATATGATCCGACGAAATACATGAAAAAGAAAAAAGCCCATAACTTTATAAATAAATTTGATAAAGTGCTTTGCACCGCCATTTCACGAACACAGGATGGTGTTTTGTCCATATAAAAAGGCCCATTGATTTGGGCCGGTAGGAGCCTACTCCCAAGTCTAGCCTGGTTTCAGTTCCACTATTATTATATAAAATATTCGGTTTTAATTCAAACGCTTTCCGAGCCGAACCATATTCCAAAAGATGTTGGGGCATTGGCTTATTTCCATAAGTTTCTCGCAAAAATAAACAACAGGTCAACGATGTCAATCATCTCTTAAGGCTGATCAGAAAAAAGAGGCTTCTCAAAAACTCGAATAACTCATGAGAAACCTCTAAAATTATAAATCGACACCAAAAAGGCACCAAACATCTTGGTGCCTTTTTGAAAGCTTTGCTATTATGAAGGCTTTTTAATGATATTACATCATTCCGCCCATTCCGCCCATGTCAGGCATTGATCCGCCTTTGTTTTCTTCCGGGATATCAGCTACAACAGCTTCTGTTGTTAAGAACATAGCGGCAACAGATGCTGCGTTTTGAAGTGCGGAACGAGTTACTTTTGTTGGGTCTACGATACCAGCGTCGATCATGTTTACCCATTCGCCAGTAGCAGCGTTGAAGCCGATTCCGACTTCTTCTTTTTTCAGGCGTTCTACAATGACAGATCCTTCAAGACCAGCGTTTTGTGCGATTTGGCGGATTGGTTCTTCTAATGCGCGAAGAACGATTTTCACACCAGTCGCTACGTCGCCTTCTGCTTCAATAGCAGCGACTTTATTGTAAACGTTCACTAGTGCAGTACCACCGCCGGAAACGATTCCTTCTTCTACAGCTGCACGAGTAGCGTTCAGAGCGTCTTCAATGCGAAGTTTGCGTTCTTTTAATTCCGTTTCAGTGGCAGCACCCACTTTGATCACAGCCACTCCGCCTGCTAATTTAGCAAGACGTTCTTGAAGTTTTTCACGATCGAATTCAGAAGTTGTTTCTTCTAATTGAGCGCGGATTTGATTTACGCGAGCAGCGATTTTGCTGGATTCGCCAGCTCCTTCTACGATCGTTGTATTTTCTTTCGTTACTACAACTTTTCCGGCACGACCTAATTGAGCAATAGTCGCAGATTTAAGATCTAATCCTAAATCTTCTGTAATCACTTCACCGCCAGTTAAAATAGCAATGTCTTCAAGCATTGCTTTACGACGATCACCAAATCCAGGAGCTTTTACAGCAACTGCGTTGAATGTACCGCGTAATTTGTTTACAACAAGTGTTGCAAGAGCTTCCCCTTCAACGTCTTCAGCGATCAAAAGAAGCGGTTTGCCTTGTTGAACAACTTGTTCAAGAACAGGAAGGATTTCTTGGATGTTGGAGATTTTCTTATCAGTGATTAAGATATATGGGTTTTCCAGAACAGCTTCCATTTTGTCAGAATCTGTTACCATGTATGGAGAAGCGTAGCCACGGTCAAATTGCATACCTTCTACGACATCTAATTCTGTCGTGAAACCTTTGGATTCTTCAATCGTGATAACACCGTCGTTGCCAACGCGTTCCATTGCTTCTGCGATCAATTCGCCAACTTCTTCATCAGCAGAAGAAATAGCAGCAACTTGAGCAATGGATTCTCTTCCTTTGATTGGTTTTGAAATGGCTTTTAATTCTTCAACAGCCACTTGAACCGCTTTTTCAATTCCTTTGCGGATGCCGACAGGGTTTGCACCGGCTGTTACGTTTTTCAATCCTTCACGGATCATGGCTTGAGCAAGTACAGTTGCAGTCGTAGTACCGTCCCCAGCAATATCGTTCGTTTTGCTGGCTACTTCAGCAACTAATTTAGCTCCCATATTTTCGAATGGATCTTCCAATTCGATTTCTTTCGCAATGGTAACCCCATCGTTTGTAATTAAAGGAGATCCGAATTTTTTCTCAAGAACCACGTTGCGTCCTTTTGGTCCAAGAGTCACCTTTACTGCATCCGCTAGTTTATCTACACCGCGGAGCATCGCACGGCGAGCGTCTTCGCTGAATTTAATATCTTTAGCCATTTTGTAAAACCCCCTTAGTTAAAATATTGTCATTATGATAAAAATCGTTATTATTCTCCAATCACTGCTAAAATATCGCTTTCGCGAAGGATTAAGTATTCTGTACCTTGGTATTTCACTTCTGTACCAGCATATTTAGAAAAGATGATGCGGTCGCCAACAGACACTTCTGGTGCAACGCGTTCACCGCTGTCAAGAACGCGGCCTGTTCCAACTGCGATCACTTTGCCTTCTTGTGGCTTTTCTTTTGCCGTATCTGGCAATACAATGCCGCTTGCAGTTTTTTCTTCCGTTTCAACTAATTCAATTACGACGCGATCACCCAGTGGTTTTAACAAGTGAAACAACCTCCTTGTTTTCATATGTAATTTATATTGTTAGCACTCTATTCACCTGAGTGCTAACACATTAATAATAATAAATAAAACCCCTTTCTTTTGCAAGTATGATGCAAAAAATTTTATTCGAGATTTTTCGCCAAAGTTCTCTTATCCGCGCGAGGGGAAAATGCCCGATGTTATCTTCTCCCCGGCCACTAGTTTTATTCCTGTATTTCTTGAATTTGAATGGGATGTAAATTGCTAGTAGAATGAAAATAATGAATGAATAAGAGAAGGAGTATAAAAAAGTGAAAAAAGAATACGGTTATATTTTAATTGCTTATATTCTTATGCAGCTATCCAGTTTCATCGGTGTCCCGCTCGTTTATCGAATCGGAATCAGGGCAGGACAAGACCCCGTTTTTATGAGGCAAGCGGCCCCCGGATATTGGATTGTCATCAGTTTTTCCATTACATTAATCATTATTTTGCTGATTTTAAGAAAAGCACGTACTGATGCTTTATTGGTGAGAAAAGCTCCGGCTTCTCCAGGAGAATCGATAGTATGGGCGATCGCCGGAGTATTTCTTGCACTGTTTGCCCAAGGCATCGCCGCCAACATCGAAGCAAACCTTTTCGGGGTGGATCCCGGTTCGAAAAATACGGAAAATATCCTTCAAATTATCAAAACATTTCCGGCTTCCATGCTTGTTTCATCCATTTTCGGACCTATATTAGAAGAAATTGTTTTTCGAAAAATCATTTTTGGCTCTTTATACAAACGTTTTTCTTTTTGGATCGCCGCAACGATCAGTTCCGTCATTTTCGCCATGGCGCATATGGAATTTGAACATATTCTTCTTTATAGCGCGATGGGGTTCACATTCGCTTTTTTATATGTAAGAACAGGCAGAATTCTGGTTCCTATTTTCGCCCACGTAGCCATGAATACTCTTGTGGTCGTCGTACAGCTTTTCTATCGTGACCAACTTCAGCACATTCAAGGACTAATTGGAGGATTTTTCCAATGAAACAAACATTGCTATCCTCAGGGATCATCTATTTGCTTTTTGGTTCCCTTTTTACTTATATGGCTATTGAAAATGTAAATTCCAATGGATTTGGTTTTTTTACGTACTTGCTCATCATTTTGGCGACGTTGGATGTGGGATCTGGCATTCGAGTCATTTTTTATTATTTCCGTATGAAGAGCCGATACAAAAAATAAGGCACGAATTTCACAAAAAGAAAAAAGGTAAGCATGAACCGATATACCCATCCTATTTGCTTACCTTTCACCTTCATTTTATTGTTCTGCCAATTGAATGCTATCTTTCTTTGACAATCGAATTTTTTCTATTTCTGCATGGGCAAAATGGAGGCTTCCGTGTAATAATGTGATCATTCGTTCGTATCTTCGCTCCTCGCCGAGGCTCCCCATATACGGCAAAAAAAGAATGATTCACATTATTTAACAGCCTCGATTTTCTTCAGCCCATTGATGATTTCTCACCTCCTTTATCTTCCCATTTTCACCAAAACATAAAACCAAACATGGCAGGCCTTTATCAACGGCTCGGCTAATTTACGAAAGCCAACCTCTTTATTCCTTTTTTACGAAGTGCGTCAAAAGGAAAATCTCCCCCTTTCTTCATCTTATGTAGCGAGAGATTTTCGAAGTCTCGCCTTTCTTCGTTTTCTTAGAAGTATATGAATCGAAATAGCCAGTCCAGTCCCGGTCATGATGATCATTCCGATCGAACTCACTAGACCAATGGGGCCTGTATGAAGTTCACGAACCACTCTTTGTAATGAATGGCCCTCTCCCCCATTATTCGGAAAACCCCCATTCATTTCTCCTGGAGCTGGAGGCCCTGATTGTCCATTTTGTTGAGAGTTCGTTGCCATTGGCTGTGTATTGACTGCATGAAACTGTTCCATTCTACCATCCTTTCCTCGCTCTTCACCTGTTACATACATAATGAGACCTGTTATTGATTCAATGAACAAAAACAAAGATGCTGTTACTCCGATCCAAAAATGAAGGGCACGTACCCTTCTCATATGCGATTCTCCTTTCTTCATTTATTTGAGGATGCCATCATTATGCCAAGCTTTGCTTAACTTTTTCTTAAAAAAGGAAACACCCTATAAGTTGATATGATCCCCTTATAGTGGACAGAAAAAAGAAAGTTCACGAAGGGATAGCAGGACATTGCCACCGGTCTGGCTTTATATATGCCTTCCGTAAGATCACATCCGATCTGCGGCGGCTGCATACAAGGATGTCCCTTTTGCGCCCCTCCGTAATATCACGCCTCCAAAAGACTAAAATCTCACAAAATTCGAATCATTATGATAAGATAGACATTAATCATATAGAACCTATGAAGGAGGAAAGACAGATGTCCCTGGAAAGTGTCAGAGCCCATCTAAAAAAATGGAATCGGGATCAGGATATTATGGTCTTCGATACCTCAAGCGCCACGGTGGAACAGGCCGCCCAGACCATCGGCGTAGAACCGGCCCGCATCGCCAAAACCTTATGCTTCCGGAGCAAAGGAGACAGTGCGCTGTTGGTCGTGACCGCCGGCGACGCCAAAATCGACAACAAAAAATTCCGCCATACTTTCGGTTTTAAAGCGCGGATGTTAAGCGCCGAGGAAGTGCTCGAACAAACGGGCCATGCGGTCGGAGGGGTTTGCCCTTTTGGATTGGCCAATGATTTGGACATCTTTTTGGACCTGTCCTTAAAGCGGTTCAAAACCGTTTTTCCCGCATGCGGAAGCATCAACTCCGCCATTGAAGTGAGTCCGGAAGATCTATGGAATTATTCCGGGGCCAAGGATTGGATCGACGTATGCAAAGATTGGCAGGAATCGGATACGAAAGGGAAAACCTCGGACAGCGGAGAGGAAACAAGAACGTCAGAAAGCTCAAGATTCTTCCAACGATGATGAAGGTGATCAACCCCCAGCCGGTTCGAATCCCCGGGAAAAGATCACGGTTATATCGTATCTGCCCCAGATTGTGGGAAAACGAATGCTGGATACTACATATGCAAGCAGCCAATATCTCTTATCCCACGGACTTGATCCTTTAGAATGAAATCCGTGGGACGCCTCATCGACGTCCTTTTTGAGCCTCTCCGCAGGCCCTCTAAGAAGTCGTACACTTATCGTAAAAAGGGCACACCAAGCCTTTCTGTAACAAAGCTCTAACTTGACAGGAAGCGCTTGAAAAATATAAAGAACGTTATGGTCATTCTCCCAGAGGCCGTCACGGTCGATCAAGGACCCGAATATCCAGGAAAAGAAACTGGTTGGACAATGCCTGCATAGAGAACTTATTCAGCTATTTCAAGACAGAGTGCTTTCTTCTGCACTCTTTTTGCAAAGTCAAAGAGGTCAAGGATGCCGTACACAAATACGTCCAACGCTACTAAAAAAATAAAATAGCCTGAGCCCTTATGAATATAAGGCTCAGGCTGCTTAAGTGTCCTTTTTTATTTCCTGTCTACTTGACAGGGGTCACTTCAAGAAATGCGGGTGTCCCTTCATCTTTTTGATTGTTTTGGAAAGGTCATTTCAAAGCGAGTTCCCTCTCCTAATTGGCTGTCCACTTTTACTTTTCCATTGTGTTTTTCAATAATCCACTTGGCAATGGAAAGTCCCAATCCTGCCCCATCTGACTTCGTCCGTGCTTTATCGCTTTGATAAAAACGATCAAAAATTTTCGGAATCTCTTCTTTGGCAATCCCGATTCCATTATCTTGCACCTCAAGGGTAATGGAAGAAGAAGTTTGACGGCAAGAGATGTAAATGCGTCCCCCTTCTTTAGTATATTTGATCGCATTATCCAATAGGATGACCAGTAATTGATGGATTCGTTCTTTATCCGCAGTAAATAAAATCGGGGATTCTACGTTTATCGTTATTTCCTTCTGTTGATAGGAAGCAATCTCTGAATAAGTATCGGCAATCTCTCTAATCAACTCATCCAATCGAAATGATTGTTTTTTTAATTCTATTTGATTGGAATCTGAGCGTGCCAAGATAAGCAAGTTAGAGACTAATTTGGAAAGTCGTCTACATTCTTTCGCGATTACGGAAATATCCATTATTTTTTCTTCAATGGTCGAGGAAAGAGAATGGAACAATAAATCCGTTTTTGTCTGTATCACTGCTAATGGCGTCCGCAATTCATGAGAAGCGTCCGAAACAAATTGCTGCTGCTTTTGCCATGCTCTTTGAATCGGCACCAGTGCTCGCCCTGCAAGAAAATATCCCGCTGCTACGGCGCACAGTCCTCCGATCACGCATCCCGCCACAATGATCAATAAAAGCTTATCTAAAATCTCTTTTTCGGAATTGACACTTCGAAAAATTTGTACCGTAATCTTTCCGAATTCCGTATCCATTTGGAATGCAATCGTTCGGAAATAAAAGTTTTCAATCTTCATATCATACAGTTTGTTCAATTGTTTAGGTTTCTCGATAGGCGTTTGGGTGAAAATGGTTGCGTCGTGACCTAAGTCGATTATTTCTCCTTTTTCATTCCAAAACACGATAAACACACGGGGATCCCGAAAAAAAGGAACGTCCTTTTCCCACGGTCTATCATTATCTGCTTCTCGTTCCGCTATATGCATAAGCGATGCATCCACGTCTTTATATAAACGAGCATGCATGTATGAATAGAGAGCCGTCCCTAATAAGCTAATTAAAACGAAAAAAACAAGAGAATTTAACAGCGTCAATCGAAGATGAGTGCGTTGAAACATCGTTTTCTCTCCTGCCTATTGGTCTGTTAACCTATATCCGACGCCACGAACCGTTTGAATATCTGTGTGATAGCCAAACGGTTCAAGCTTTTTGCGGAGATGATGAATGAATACTTCGACAATGGCAATCGTTGTATCCGAATCAAATCCCCACACCCGATCATAAATTTGTTCTTTTGTTAGAATGGTTCCCTTATTATGGATAAGATACTCTAATAGCTCGTATTGTTTCGCCGTTAATTTAATAGGGTGCCCATCTACCATGACATCCTTATCTTTTCCGTACAGCTCAATCCCTCGATAGCAAATAGTCTGTTTGGTTGTAAAACTGCCACTGCGCCGTAATAACGCTCGAATGCGTGCTTTTAGCTCCGAAGCATAAAACGGTTTGACTAAGTAGTCATCTCCGCCAAAATCCAAGCCTTTTACCCGATCCTCGAGAGAATCTTTTGCCGTTAAAAATAAAACGGGTGTATCAATCTCTTCTTTCCGAATTCGTTGCACGATGTCAAAACCATCCATTCCCGGCAGCATAACGTCCAATATAATGGCATCATAAATATTTTGCAAAGCTAAATATAACCCTTCCTCGCCATCTGTGGCACTATCGATCTCAAACTCATCCGATAAGATGTCAATCATCGATTTCAACAAATCTACATGATCTTCAACTACTAATAATCTCACGGATCTCCCTTCTTTCTCTTACTTCTAATAATAAGACAAAGCGGTCGCCAAAAGCGATCGCTTTTTAGAATTTCTTTTTTATTTTTTTCTGCCGCTCGATTGTCTATTTTCTTACGCCATAGAATTTGCCCTTAAAAAGACCAGTCACTTTTACGAATAAAAAACATTCGCAGGAGATTTTAAGATATCTATTTTTCTTAAAACTTGCTTCTCCAATCCGTATGCAGCCATATTGCGCCTTTTTACTTTATTCATATCTTAGAGCTTGAATCGGGTCCAGTTTTGCTGCTTTGTTAGCCGGGAAGACACCAAACACCACTCCAATGAATAGAGAAAATAAGAAGGCAACCATACAAACAGAGACAGAATAAGAAACAGACAGTCCGATCGTAGCTGCAAGCCCTTTTCCAATGACCAATCCAAATCCCACTCCAATCGCACCTCCTAGAGCGCTTAGCACAACAGCTTCAATCAAAAACTGCATTAAAATATCTCTTCTCTTCGCTCCAATCGCTTTTCGAAGTCCTATTTCCTTCGTTCGCTCTGAAACAGACACAAGCATAATATTCATAATCCCAATTCCACCAACTAAAAGGGAAATTCCTGCGATTCCGCCCAGCATCATCGTCATCGTATTGTTAACCGAACTCATCGTTTCCATTAAATCTTGTTGGTTAAAGACGCTGTAGCTATCTTCATCATTGGGGAATAGACGTGCTAATGTTGTTTTTAATTGCGCCATAACAAACGGGACTTCACTTTCATCTTTTCCTTGAACATATACTGTCTGAATACTTGTGTTTTTAACCAATCGCTGGGCTGTCGAAAGCGGCATTATGATCACATCATCACCGCTTTGTCCAAACGAACTGCCTTTTGAAGCCAGAACTCCAATTACTTTGAACGATGTGCCCTCCACTTGTATATATTTTCCGACCGGATTATCAAAACCAAATAATGTTTGCGCTGTGTCAGATCCTAAAATCACCACTTTTTGCCGATACTCTACATCGATATCAGATAAAAAGCGACCTTGGCTGACTTGTGCATTGCGTACGGTTTGATACGAAGAGCTCGTTCCCAATAAAGAAACTTGTGTCGAAGTCGTACCATTTTTTACATAGACCCGTCCGGAAACAACGGGAGCAATTTCTTTTACGCCTGTAATATCGCGAAACTTTTCGATATCATCCATTTTCAATTGAACACGATCCGAATCCATCACATTCACTGTTAATAAATTGCTCCCTAACTGGTTCATCTGACTGGCAACTTCTTTACTCGAACCTTGACCTATTGAGATCAAAACAATAACAGAAGAGACGCCGATAATAATGCCAAGCATCGTTAAAAAGGAGCGAAGCTTATTGCCTTGAATGCTGCGGAAAGCCATTTTAATGGATGGAATAATTTCCAACAAAATCACCTCTCTCCTCAAACAGCTGCCCGTCTTGAATGCGAACAATTCTCTTTGCTTCGTTGGCCACTTCCCAATCGTGTGTAATGAGAACAATCGTATGTCCTTGCTCATTTAATTGTTTCATCAATTGAATGATTTCCTTGCTTGTCTTGCTGTCGAGAGCCCCTGTCGGCTCGTCGGCAAGCAAAATCGGCGGGGTGCCGACAAGAGCCCGTGCAATGGCCACCCGTTGCTGCTGCCCGCCAGAAAGCTGGTTGGGCAAATGACGGGCCCGATCTTTTAATCCCACTTTCTCTAAGTATTCATAAGCGATTTTTTGTCGTTCCTTTGTCTTTACTCCTCGATATAATAAAGGCAGTTCTACATTCTCTAACGCCGTTAATTTTGCCAGTAAATGAAAATTTTGAAAAACGAATCCTATCTTTTCATTTCGAACAGTTGCCAGTTCACTGTCTATCATTTTATCTATTTCTTTTCCATCGAGGATATAACGACCTTCATCAGGACGATCGAGGCAGCCAATGATATTCATCAATGTTGATTTCCCGGAACCGGAAGGACCGACAATCGCAAGAAAATCTCCTTTTCCAATTTGGAGAGAGACCCCCCGCAGGGCATGAACCACTTCTCCCCCAAGCGAATATGATTTCGTTATATTTTCCATTCGAATAATCGGTTCAGTCATCATCGATCATCTCCCTCTGTTAAATCCGCGATTCATGCCGCCAAATCCACCCATATCAGACATTCCGCCCATCATTCTTCTGCCGCTCATTTGTTCATTGCTCGAAGACGATGCAGATACTCTAGGCAGCTGGACAACCTCACCTTCTGTTAAACCATTTGTGATTTCTACATAATCTTCATTGCTTATTCCCGTCTTCACGGTTTGCCGCGCGACAGAGCCATCTCCCTTTTCAACCACTACATATTTTTCGTTATTGATTGAGTGTACAGCTTCAATCGGCACATAGAGAGCATTGTCTTTGCTTTGCACTAAAATACTGACTTCGGTTGTCATTCCCACTTTTACATTCGTTGGTTTATTCATATGAACCGTCACATCAAATGTCGAGACTCCATTGGATACCGTTCCTTCATTGGCAATCGATGTCACTTTCCCCGTATAGGTTGTATCAGGGAAGGCATTGACCTTTATACTGGCCGTTTGCCCCACTTTTACTTTCGGAATATCTAATTCATCAATTTGCACCGTTGTTTGCAAATCATCATAATTGGTAATGTGAGCAATGACTTGGCCTTTCGATACATGATCTCCATCCGAAACGCCAATCGACGTAACGGTTCCGTCTGCCGGTGCAGTAATATCACTGCCGTCCGTAAATGTAGCCAACTCTTGTCCTTCCTTTACTTTCTCTCCTTTAGAAACAAGCACTTCGTCTACTTCTGTGTTGGAAGCAGCTTTGACATCCGTACTCGTAACAGGTTGAACAGTCCCAGAACCACTCACCTTCACTTGCAATTTTCCTTTTTGTACAGAAGCGGTTTGAACCTGTGCCATTGTCGGCTTTTCTTTTCCTTTGACAATAAACCATCCACCTATTCCAATAACGACAATCACAATCCCAATAAGGATCCACCATTTTTTCAAAATCCCTACTCCTTTCTTATCCATTGGTCATTTGGATAAGCCTAGTATGCGGGTCCTTTCTTAATTTTTTCTTAAAAAAACCTAACCGAAATTCGCCATGTTTTCATCACCATGTCTCGTTTAGAAAGCCTTTCTTTGTTTCACAAAAAGAAATCGCTTTCATTTTTTTCGTAAACACCCTCCTCGCGCCAAAACTAAAATCCTCTGCTTGAGCAGAGGATTCGTTTTTATTTTTCTCTTAGTATATTCTTTTAGGATATACTGGATATGTTTTTTGAACAGACTATAAAGCAGATTATTGAACGTTTCACGCAATCAATATGGGATATATCTTCCGCTGAAACTCGAGCAGCCTTTCTCTCGGATCGTGATATTAATTTTCATTCACGATTTCTTCGCTTCTTTGCCTTTCTAATCTCTGCATTTTTTTATAGGACATCCGCGAAATCCAAATGCTCACTTCGTATAAAAAACAAAGAGGAATGGTCACAATGAGCTGTGACATCACATCCGGCGGCGTAATAATTCCCGCGATGACAAGCAAGACAAAATAGGCGTAACGACGTATTTTGGCCAAAAACTTGGGCGTAACGATGCCAAGCCGGGTTAAAAACATGACCACGATAGGCAATTCAAACAAAATCCCAAAAGGAATAGTGAGTTGGAACAAAAAGTGAAAATATTCGTTAATTCCAATGACTTGATGAATCCCCAGTTTTTCAGATAAGTTTGTCATAAAACGAAGCACAAACGGAAAAAGAACAAAATAGGAAAAAGCAACGCCGAGAAGAAATAACAATACCGTAGCAGGAATATAACTTAACGTGACTTTTCTCTCTTTTTCATATAACCCGGGACTAATAAAGGCCCAAAGCTGGTAAAGAAGAACTGGGGAAGTTAAGATGCATGCGATCACAAAGGACATTTGAAAATAAACTTTCATAGGATCCGTAATGCGAAATGCATTCATCGTCAACTCTTTCGCCAGATCGGCATGCTGCAGAAATTTAATCATCGGCTCCGCTGTAAATAGACCCACAATTACAGCGATCACAAAGAAAACGATCACAATGATGAGACGTTTTCTTAATTCCATGATATGTTCCAGTACCGTCATGTCTTTTCGATTCATGATCGCTCATCCTATCATTACTTGTCGTCGTTCTTTTTCATTTTTTCATCGTCTGCTAAGCCTTTAGTTGCTTGTTTAAATTCACGCAATGTATCCCCGGCTGCTTTCCCCAACTGAGGGAGTTTCTTCGGTCCAAAGATTAATAAAGCTGCGATCGCAGTCAAAATAAGGCTGCCCGGTCCCATTCCCAATGTATTCCACCTCTTTCATTTTATCATAAATGATGTAAATCCTTTTTTCTATCGAGTTTCTCTTCCACTTCTTCCTCTTCAGGATAATTTTTCAGAAAATATACTAATGATTGCAATTCAACTGCTAAATCGATATGGTGGACTCGAATGGAAGGAGGAACGGATATTCTTGCCGGCGTAAAATTTAAAATTCCACTGATGTTCACTTTGATTAGACGGTCTGTAATACTTTGGGCGGCCGAAGCCGGAACGGTTAAGATGGCTACCGGAACATTCTCGCCCATCAATCGCTCCTCCAATTCAGCTAAATCATATACCACTACATCGCCAACTTTTTTGCCAATTTTATTTTTGTCGATATCAAACGCCCATTCGATTCTCGTATTGTTGTTTTTCATAAAGTTATAATTTAAAAACGCTGTGCCTAAATTCCCCACGCCAATCAGTGCGACGCTTGTCACTTCATCTTGGTCAAGCGTTTTTCGGAAAAACGACAATAAATAGCTGACATTATATCCGTAGCCTTTTTTCCCTAAGGCGCCAAAATAGGAAAAATCACGGCGGATCGTGGCGGAATCCACTTTGACCGCCTCACTTAATTCTGCTGAAGATACTCGTTCCTTACCCGAAGCGTACAGATTCTGCAAAAATCGGTAATAAAGAGGCAGACGTTTAGCCGTCGCTTGTGGAATTTTCATGGCTTCTTGACTCATACTCATTCCTCCACAACTTCCAAAAACTATGAATGATGATCTCTGTTATAGTCGGGACTGGAGACACCGCCCGTTTTTTCGAGCAAATAGGTCGGTCCGATGACCATCCCTTTATCTACGGCTTTGCACATGTCATAAACGGTAAGAGCCGCAACAGAAGCGGCTGTCAACGCTTCCATTTCTACTCCTGTATTTCCCACGGTCTTTACCTTAGCCAAAATTTTCAAAGTAAATTTCTCGTTGTATGTCTCCCACGAAAAGGAAATATCGATCCCCTTAATGGGAATGGGATGGCACATTGGAATGATATCCCATGTTTTCTTTGCCGCCATAATTCCGGCCACTTGTGCTACGGCCAACACATCCCCTTTTTGAATCCGGTCATTTTGTATGGCTTCATAAATTTCTTCATTTACTTGGATGCTTGAACAGGCGGCGGCTGTACGGACTGTTTCTGGTTTATGGCTGACATCAACCATTTTAGCCCTTCCCTGTTCGTTAAAATGAGTAAATTTCGACACGATGAATGCCTCCCCATTATGATACACTATTTTTTTGCGAATGTCTGTGTATAATGTGGACATCGATCTAAAACGTATGTCCAGCGGATGTAAGATCGTCGTCAATTCATGCTTCGTTGTGGCTTCCTGCCGGCAGCTTGACTTAACAACCGAAGAGATTGCTTCGTTTTCCCGTTCTTTCCGTCTCACACTTCCCCCGTTCTGTTTCTTTCCATTGCCCATTTAAGGAGCTATAAGGTACACTTACACTATAGCAATTGAGGTGAATAAAACAATGATTTTACTGCAAGTTCTTCAACTCACAAAATATTATGGTTCTGAACTTATTTTATCGAATATTAAACTGGAAATACAATCACGTGACCGGATTGCTTTAGTAGGGCGAAACGGAGCAGGCAAATCTACGCTTCTGAAAATCATCGCGGACCAATTGTCATATGATTCCGGCGAAATCATCAAGCCAAAGGATGTGACGATCGGCTATCTTGCTCAAGATACCGGCTTGGAATCGGATTTGACAATTTGGAATGAAATGCTGTCCGTTTTTGGCCCACTGCGGGAGATGGAAAAGAAACTGAGAGATTTGGAAAATCAAATGGCCGATCCGACCGTTTATAACGATCCGGAAAAATTTAAGAAAATCGTGAAAGAATATGACCAATTGCAAATTCAATTTAAAGAACAAGGCGGCTATCAGTATGAAGCCGATATTCGTTCCGTTTTGCACGGTCTTCATTTTCAAGACTATGATTATGAAACCAAAATTTCCTCATTAAGCGGAGGTCAAAAAACAAGGTTGGCCCTCGGGAAACTTTTGCTCTCCAAACCGGATCTTCTCATATTGGACGAGCCGACCAACCATCTAGATATTGAAACTTTAACATGGCTGGAACAATATTTGCAAAATTATCCGGGAGCCATTCTGATTGTATCCCATGACCGCTATTTTCTTGATAAAGTAGTGACCCAAGTACACGAAATTTCCCGGCATAAGGCTAGAAAATATTATGGAAACTACAGTGATTACTTGATTCAAAAAGCAGAGCAATATGAACGGGAAATGAAACAATACGAAAAGCAGCAAGAGGAGATTGAAAAGCTCCAAGACTTCATCCAAAGAAACATCGCTCGCGCTTCGACGACAAAAAGAGCGCAGAGTCGAAGAAAACGACTGGAAAAAATGGAGCTGATGGAAAAACCTGCAGGGGATGAAAAATCGGCTCAATTTTCGTTTGAAATTGCAAAGCAAAGCGGCAATGAAGTGATGCGCGTTAAAGACTTAGCCATTGGATACGGCCGCGGTCCTGTGAGTGAAAATATCCATTTGAACATAACCCGCGGGGAAAGCATTGCGCTTGTCGGACCGAACGGGGTCGGAAAAACCACTCTATTAAAATCGATTATTGGGCTTCTGCAGCCGATCAAAGGATCTGTTCAATTCGGCACCAATGTCGAAATCGGCTATTATGATCAGGAACAAGCCAATTTAACTTCAAATAAAACCGTCCTTCATGAACTGTGGGATGATTTTCCTGATTACAATGAAAAAGAAATTCGGACCGTTTTAGGGAATTTTCTCTTTTCAGGCGATCACGTTTTGAAAACCGTCTCCTCTTTAAGCGGCGGGGAAAAGGCACGGCTGGCCCTTGCCAAACTCATGATGAAGAAAGCCAATTTCTTAATTCTCGATGAGCCGACGAACCATCTTGACCTTGACAGCAGAGAAGTACTCGAAAACGCTTTGATCGATTATCCGGGAACATTATTGTTCGTATCCCATGACCGCTATTTTATCAACCGAATTGCCACTAAAGTGATCGAGCTTTCTCCTAACGGGACCACTGAATATTTGGGAGACTACGATTACTATGTAAACAAAAAACAAGAACAGCTGGAATTATCGCTTTTGGAACAACAAGAAAATCGCCGTACCTCTGATGACGACACAACCGCTTCGAAAAACACGTTTGCACTGGATAAAGAAGCGAAAAAAGCGGAGAGAAAAAAAAGAAGACGAATTGAAGAAATTGAACAAACGATTGAACAAAAAGAAACGCTCCTTTCAGAAAAAGAAGCACTTCTCGTTCAGCCTGACATATTTCAAGATTATGAAAAGGCACATGCCATCAATCAGGAAATCGAACAGCTGAAAGCAGAAATTGATCAGCTTATGGAGGAATGGACGGAATTGCAGGAAAGTTTATAGTTCTCATTGTTCGGACATCCTGTATTCTCTATGAAAAAAGAGGCTGTCGCATCATTGCTTACAGCCTCTTTAGATTTTTACACCATAAATGAAAATCCTCTTATACACGATTTTTCCACACCGTTATTTCCGATATTTTATCAACAAAAAAATCGCTGCCAAGACGGATTGATACCATCGTAATTATCCACAAAATAAATCACATTATTGTCATTGAAACAACCGCAAAAGTCACATTTTTCCACATTATCCACAGACTTATTGACAACATTCCAAATTTATCCTCGAAATTTATCCACATTTAAAAAAAGTTTTTAACATAACGTACTTTGTTTTCCACATATTATCCACATGTTATGAACAATAGTGATTCCTGACGATTCTATTTTCCACAGCTTTTCACCAAAAAGCCCTTCCACGATTCTCACCGGAAGACAAAAAAACCGGCAGCGCCCTTCTGCCGGTCAAAAAACGTCATTATTCATCTCGATTAGAAACAGCACTATTTTTCTAAAGATGGATCCCCGCAAAAACCCTTTTTTTACATCTAAGAATGAGATTAAACGTGATCCAGTTCCAATCCGGGATAGGCGTTCATGTTATAGCCGTCTCGTTTTCCTTTTTCGTAAAAAATGGTCCCTGCAGCCGCAATCATGGCTGCATTATCCGTACATAGCGATAAAGGCGGAATGACTAACTCTACATCCTTCAATTCTTCCATTTTCTTTTGCAATTCGCTACGCAAACCACGATTTGCTGCCACGCCCCCGGCAAGTAAAACTTGTTTTACTTGAAATTGTTTGGCGGCTCTCACTGTTTTTTCAGTCAATACTTCTACCACACTCGCCTGAAAACTTGCAGCCACATCTTCAGGGCGATACTGTTCCCCTCTTTGCTCCGCATTATGCAAAGTATTAATGACTGCTGATTTTAATCCGCTAAAACTGAAATCATAGGATTCGTCTTCCAGCCAAGCCCTCGGAAAATCGATCAATGCTTTTCCTTCATGCGCAAGACGGTCAATGACCGGCCCTCCGGGATAGGTAAGATTTAATGTTCTGGCTACCTTGTCATAAGCCTCTCCGGCCGCGTCATCTCTTGTTTCCCCAATCACTTCGAATGTTCCGTGCTCTCTCATCAGCACTAATTCCGTATGGCCGCCTGAAACTACCAGCGCTATCAACGGAAAGCGCATATCCGTTACGAGCCGATTAGCATAAATATGGCCCGCAATATGATGCACACCGACAAGAGGGATTTGATGAGCAAAGGCAAGCGCTTTTGCCGCGTTGACGCCAATGAGCAGCGCCCCGACAAGACCGGGTCCTTTCGTCACCGCAATCGCGTCTAATTGAGAAAAATCAAGACCGGCTTCCTTCATCGCTTCTTCAATGACAATCGTGATTTGTTCCACATGATGGCGTGATGCGATTTCCGGGACAACGCCCCCAAATCGTTTGTGGCTCTCTATTTGAGACGCCACTTTGTTGGAGAGAATTTCCTTGCCATTTTTGACAACGGAAGCAGCCGTTTCATCACAGCTCGTTTCAATTCCTAATATATACAAATCCTTTTCCATTATAAGTTCACCCACATTATCAAAGCATCTTCTTGATTATCCGTATAGTACCCTTTACGGATACCTCCTTTTTGAAACCCTAATTTTTTGTAAAGAGACTGAGCCGGCATATTGCTTACCCTTACCTCTAACGTCATCGTTTTCGCCCCAAGCTCCCTTGCCAACTCCATCATTTTACTCAGCAAAGCTTCGCCAAATCCTCTTCCTCGATATTGAGGCAAAACAGCAATGTTCGTGACATGAGCTTCATCCAAAATAATCCAAGAACCACAGTACCCGGCTACCTTGTCATTGACCACTACCACAAGATAATGGGCAAAATAGTTTTGTTCCAGTTCATAATAAAACGATTCTTTCGTCCAAGGAAGGGTGAAACTCGAATGTTCTACCTCCATCACTTCATCAATATCTTCGATTCTCATAAATCGAAATTGTATACGTTCCATTGATCTTCAGCCCTCTTCATGTTCCTTTTGCTTTTCAAGCCATTTTGCCTCCGCTTCAGCCAAACGAATATAATTCGGGACAAATGAGTGCAGGTCTTCTTCCGGCATGTTCATGCCCATTTTGGCAAGCTCTCCCGGACGAGGGTTGTGAAGAGTGTCCGGCGCAAAATCGGCTTGATCTCCCAACATTTCTTTTATCGAAGAACGGTGGAGGGAAAGATCGTTTCCCATAAATAAAACGGGTTCTTTTTTCCTCTTTAATTCTTCACACCAATCGGATAAAAGGACATTTTGATCTTCTGATTCAGTCGTCAGCTGACCATTTATATAACGGTATAAACCGGTGTAGACTCGTCCTCTTCTGGCATCAAAGATTGGACAAATGAAATGCGGGTAGTAATGGGCGCCGGCAGCAATAGCAGCTAAACTGGAAACCCCGCTGATCGGAATTTGCAAGGACCAAGCAAGCGTTTTCGCAATGGTCACGCCTATACGAATTCCGGTATAAGATCCCGGTCCTTTTGCTACGACGATTTTATCCAATTCTTGGGGAGAAGTCTCACAGTCTTTTAATAAATACTCAATGGCCGGCATTGCGCGGATGGAATGGTTCTTTTTTGTATTGCTGATATATTCCCCAATCACTTTATTCTCATCTGCTAATCCAACGCCTAACGGATAATTTGATGTATCAATCGCTAACACTTTCATAAAAAAAGCTCCTCACATAACCGTTCATATCTTTTTCCAACAGGTTCAAACACAAAGCGTCTTGTTGTCATATCCTCATTATAAATAGAAATCTGCAAATATTCATCCGGAAGCTGGTCCTCAATTAAATGGGCCCACTCTACCACACATACACCCTGTCCAAAAAAATACTCATCAAATCCAAGATCCTCCTCCGGATCGCTTACTCGATAGACATCCATATGATAGAAAGGAATTCTTCCTTTATATTCCTTAATAATCGTAAAAGTGGGACTATTAATCGTTCTTTCGACCCCTAAGCCTTTCGCAATGCCTTTGGTAAACGTCGTTTTCCCGGCTCCCAAATCACCTTCCAACAGAAGAACATCCCCGGCATGCAACTTTTTTGCAAGAGATTCTGCCAAACGAAACGTTTCTTCCGGACTTTTCGTTATAGTTTCATATCGGCCCATCCTTAATCTCCTTTTTAGCTCAAGATTCCTTTTTATTAGCTTCTGTCTATAAAAAAACCTTAGGATAACGCGAATCCTAAGGTCGTTCATCGTATTATTAGCAGTATACCCTACATTGCAAAAATAAAAAAGAACGAAACAACGTTTCGTCAACAAAACTTAGTGAATGGCGGTCCCGACGGGAATCGAACCCGCGATCTCCTGCGTGACAGGCAGGCGTGATAACCGCTACACTACGGGACCATCTTTATGATGAAACAATTGCGGGGGCAGGATTTGAACCTGCGACCTTCGGGTTATGAGCCCGACGAGCTACCGGACTGCTCCACCCCGCGATGATAAAAAGAATAAAGTTAATTCCCATTCATGACAGTCAAATCAAAATGATCCATTAAATCAAGGAACAACCTGCCTGGCAGCGTCCTACTCTCGCAAGGGGAATCCCCTCACTACCATCGGCGCT
>ERZ1673783.15-NODE-15-length-74788-cov-21.710182_pt1 | contig 74788 bp, 70 predicted proteins | sample MGYA00580133_ERZ1673783 | MGnify/ENA primary metagenome ERZ1673783 (study PRJEB41219, sample SAMN04549595) | soil metagenome | isolation source: soil | place: USA: Texas, Big Bend National Park | collected 2009-03-17 ...
TCCGCTTTCATTGTTAGGGAGAAAAAAACTGCCCACAAATACTTGACTCAATCATTAGAAAAGATCTTCTTGACAGCCCGTTTAAATGTGGTGCATAATTTTAAAAAAACAAATGTCAACGGCGATGAAAGGGACTAGTAAACAGATGCTCAGGCGATAGAGAGTGGAATCCGCAGGCTGGAAGATTCCTCGTCTTAGAGGCTGTTGAACCTGCCCGGGAGCTCTTGTTATAAAACCAAGCGTTAACCTTCGTTACAGGTTTCAAAGCGGGCATTGATCATTTTGATCCTGCCAATAAAGGTGGTACCGCGGAATCGAGCCATTCCGTCCTTTTAAAGGACAGAATGGCTTTTTGATTTTTGCGGATTGGAGGGAGAACTCGTGCGAAAAAAACGGATTGTGGTGAAAATCGGAAGCAGTTCATTAACGAACGCTATGGGCGGTATTTGCCGGGAAAAACTGGCGGACCATGTTCGGGCATTAGCTAAATTAAAACAACAAGGCCATGAAGTGGTGCTGATTTCGTCCGGTGCGGTTGCAGCCGGTTTTACTGCGTTGAACTATCCCACCCGGCCGGTTTCAATAAAAGGAAAACAAGCAGCGGCGGCTGTCGGGCAAGGACTGCTTATGCAGGCTTATACAGAGGAATTCAAAAAATATCACATTGTGGCCGCCCAGATGCTGTTAACGAGAAGTGATTTTTCCAGAAAACAGCAGTACAGCAATGCTTATGAAACATTGACGGAACTACTCGACCGCTCGGTTTTGCCAATTATCAATGAAAATGATTCGGTTTCCATTGAAGAGTTGACTTTTGGGGACAATGATATGTTGTCTGCTCTAGTCAGCGGTTTGATACATGCTGATTTTCTCATTATCTTGACGGACATTAACGGATTATATGATAAAAATCCGCGCGAAGATCCAACAGCCAAAAAATATTACTACTTGCCAGCCATTACCGATGAGATTCTTGATTTAGCTGATTCTTCCGGATCTAAGTTCGGTACCGGGGGAATGAAGTCGAAAATCGATGCGGCGAAAACAGCTCTTTCTCTCGGAGTCAGTTTATTTATCGGTACAGGAACAGGAGAAAACAAACTAGTGGATATATTAGAAGGCAAGGGAGACGGGACGTATATCGGCTATACTCCACGAAAAGGAATGACAGCAAATAAGCAATGGATTGCCATTCATTCTTTCGTAAAAGGGCAAGTCGAAATTGATCAAGGAGCGGCTGAAGCTCTTTTGGATCAAGGGAAAAGTCTATTGCCTGCCGGAGTGACGGAAGTGAACGGAAGCTTTCGCGCGGGCGATGTGATTGAAGTGGTGAATCCTCGCGGTGAAGTGCTTGGAAAAGGACAAGTGAATTATGATTCCTCAGAATTGCAAGAAATAAAAGGAAAACATAGCGACGAAATCAAACAAAAGTATAACCGCGATCATTGTGAGGTCATTCACCGTGATAACTGGGTGTCTCTGGCTCATTCGAACCGATCACGTTGAAAAATTTGGTAAAAAAAGGGTGAGGAGGAGTACGAAACGATGACGGAGTTGCTGGAAAAAGCGAAAAAGGCCAAGCAAGCTTCTGCTGAGCTAGCCAGTAAAACAACAAAACAAAAAAATGAAGCGTTAGCTGCTATTTCGAAACAACTAATAGAAGAAATATCCTTTATTCTTGAGGAAAATAAAAAAGACGTTAAGAACGCTCGTGCCAAAGGAATGACAGAGGCATTGATTGATCGCTTGACTCTCAATGAGAAAAGGATTCAAGATATGGCGGACGGCATCCGTCAACTCATTGATTTAAAAGATCCTGTAGGGGAAATTTTGGACAGTTGGGAACGGCCCAATGGACTGCAAATCAAAACAGTGAGAGTTCCACTTGGTGTGGTGGGGATGATTTATGAGGCACGTCCAAATGTGACCGTGGATGCGGCCACACTATGCTTAAAGACAGGAAATGCGGTGATACTGCGAGGCAGTTCATCTGCTCAACATTCCAACATAGCGATTAGTGATTGCATTAGACGAGCCCTTGAAGGAACGGAAATTCCTGCGGATGCTGTTCAATTGTTGGAAGATACTTCAAGAGAAACCGCTCAGCAATTATTTACACTCACGGAATATTTAGATGTGTTGATTCCTCGCGGCGGAAAAAATTTGATCCAATCCGTCGTGGAACAAGCTTCTGTTCCAGTGCTAGAAACAGGTGTCGGAAATTGCCACATTTACATTGATGAATCAGCTGATAAAGAAATGGCCATTGATATCGTCATTAACGCCAAAACTCAACGACCTTCCGTCTGCAATGCGGCTGAGAAGGTTCTCGTCCATGAAAACTGGGCTGCAAAGTATTTTGCGGAACTTGCCAAACGTCTTCAAGATCATGAAGTTGAAGTACGAGGAGATCAAAAAGCCCAACAACTGGCCGTCGGACTGAAGCCTGCAACTGAGGAAGATTGGTCGACCGAGTATTTGGATAAAATTATAGCTGTCAAAATCGTTTCTTCGGTAGAGGAAGCCATTGAACACATTAACCAATATGGAACGAAACATTCAGAAGCCATCATTACAGCTGACGATCAAAATGTAGCGAAATTTTTCAATGAAGTGGATGCAGCAGCTCTTTATCACAATGCTTCCACTCGATTTACGGATGGATTTGAATTCGGGTTTGGTGCTGAAATTGGCATCAGCACGCAAAAATTGCACGCAAGGGGCCCAATGGGACTAAAGGCTTTAACGACAACGAAATACTTGATTTATGGAAACGGCCAAATTAGAAACTAATGTGCGAGCATGATGGCCAACAACATACGTTTCCGTTAAGAGATGACAAAGAATGTGAATCAGTGAAATCTAAAATAAATAGGTATAAATTGAAACGAAAAGGATGAAAAAATCAGGCATTTTAGGTAAGATTTCGTAAACACGACTGATTCTAAAGATCTTTTATGCAAGACATCTATTGTTCAGTAGGAAAAAAAGGGGTAAAATCCTTATGGCTGTATCTAACATATATAATAAGCCATAAGGATTTTTCCATTTCAATCGCATGAGGAAATGAAGCTTATCGTGCTTCTCTTAAAACGTATAGAATAAGCTACAGTGGAATCATTTTTTATCAAGTAACAAAGTCGGATGGAAAATGGAGAAAGAGATTTCCTTATTCATGATCAGGAAGATCGTTTATAATAGAACTACAAAAAGAACAGCCGCAGTAAAGAGGGGGAGACTATGGACGGATCATTTCTGGCGCGTTCGCTCAGCTCTTTAAAAGGCGATGAGTTGCGTTATCTTTATATTCTTTTTTGCAAAACGAATATTTGGGACATTGTATCCAATAAAACAAAAGATTGGTTATCAAGAGATCATCAAGATCATTTTTTCAAATATATAGAAACGGAAACAAAGAATTGCGCTCCTCTAAGCGAGGATGAGTTGCGTCTTGCTATTTTTTTGCAGTTATTAAAAGTGTTAAAGATTAAAGGTGGACGATTTCACACGGTCTTTGAAATTACAAAAGGATTTGACCAAGTGATTGAAGAGACGTTCCAACTCCTTTCCAAGAAGAACCGGGATTTTTCTGCGTTTGCCAAACAGCATCACTTGGAAAGCCAGCTTGGGATGATTGTGAGTTGGCAATTTAGTCAGCTGTTAAAAGATTTTCACAGGAGGTTGAATGAAGACTCAACCGAATGGTATCAAACGATTGCAGATACACTGAATTCTTTGCCCATAAACGAAAGGCAGCAGTTAAAGTCTATCATGATGATCGATCAGTTCGATTCAGAACAGATACGCCGATGGATAGAGAATGAAGGGATTGTTCAGTTGGTCAACGCTTTAACTTCTGTATCCGGCTATTCATACTTTGGGGAGTTTTTGCAAAGATTTCGGGAGCTGCGATCATTTTCCAACACGGCTTTTAGCCAATTGACAACGGATCCGCTTCTATTCTTTTTGCTTAGTCCGGACTTTTTATATTCGCTTCTCTTTGGACCCAAACTTGTTCCGTTTCGTTATCAACATTTATTGTTTTCAAACGAATTGGTTCCTTTTGTCCTGTTGGAAATAATGTTGCATGGTTTAGAAGCCCCATATTCTCAATTGGCTGATGTTCAGAATACAGCCGATGTTTGGAGCAAACGATACAGAAATTACATTTCTTTGCTTTTACAATTGGAAAAAAATCGGAGTGAGCAGGAACAGTATAAGAAAGAACGGAACGATTTGGAGAGTGAGCGTTCAACCATCTTAACGATGAAAAAAGAAAGTGAAACCTATCTTTCGATCGCAAAAGAAAAACTAAAAAACCAACTAATTGCTGATGAAAATCGTCCTTATTTTGGCGATACGACTGTTGAATACTATCGAATCAAAGAAAAAATGGAAAACATCGACAAGAAGCTGGAACAAAAGAAAGCGGGTGCAAAAGGAGTGGTCAAGTCCGTAGCTTCTTTTCTCCAATCAAGTTTTTATTTAACTGAAAAGGCACAGTGGGAGAAGAAGTTAAATAAAATATTTGATGAAATGACAGAGTTGACTATTTCGAAATATCCCGACTATGATCCAGTTCTAACACAAGAAATTGAACACTCTGCCTTAAAGAGGGATGAATGTGAAAAACAGCTGACAGAGGCTGAAAAGAAATTGACAGAAGTAGAGCAGCGCATTTCCCAATTAAAGAAAGAAGAACGAGAATTGTTGGCGCGAAAGGAAGAAGCCGAAAAAGAGACGTATGGCCTTAAACAGCTAGGAAAGAACAGGAATCCTAATCTTGCACTTTCTCGAAAACGATAAAGCGGTTCCTGCATAACCACCAAAAATGGTGAATGCGGGAACCGCTCCATCTGAACAACCGATTATTTTTGTTTTTCCAAAAATGACAGTAATTTTCCATAGACAGAGTTTAATACTTTATGCTCTTCTTTTGTCAGCTGTTGAAAAAGCTGCAAATACATTTTTTGTCCCATTTTCATGGCTTCCAAAAGTAAATCTTCTCCAGATTGGTTGATCGCTAAATAAACAATTCTCCTATCTTTTTCATCTGAAATTCGTTCCGCTACTCCGGCTTCGATTAATTTATTGGCGATATTGGTCATGGCTCCTGGTGTAAATCCAAGCCGCGTAGCAAGGTCCGATTGTTTTCTTGGCCCTTTTTCCCACAGCTCCGCTAAAACGAGGATTTGAGAAATGCTGATGTTTTTTGGAAACATTTGATTCCAATAAATCAATAATCGGTTGTTCAATAGTTCCATTGTGTGTATAAATGAAAATATGTTCCCTTTTTCCATCCTCATCAACCCTTTTCATTACGCGCTGTATTTCTATTCATAAGATCACCGTTGTTTTTCCGAAAGAGAAAAGAGGCTTATAAGCCTTGTGCTCAAAAAGAAGGCGAAATTCTTCACATGAGCAGTATACATGGAAACAACAAGAAAAATCAATTTACTTTTGGAAAGGATTGGAGAGAAGTTTTGCTTTTTATTGGCAAAATTTCCACCTTACCTTTAACTTGTACAAAGACTATCAGCCCATTACTTTCTATCGTTTTAAAAAAACTCACTTGCATCCATTCCAATTTATCCATAATATAGACATGGATATCACTTTTGAATTGGGTGACAAGCACAGTGATGAAAAAAGCGTTCATTTGGTTTCTTTTTCCATTTATTATTTTGGTCGGTTTCGTGACTTATAAATGGACAAATGGAAAGATTGAGGAAAATGTGAGCATACCGAAGGAATATATTCCGATATATAAAGCTGCGGCACAAAAATACGGGGTGCCTTGGGAGCTTTTAGCTGCACACCATCGAGTGGAAACGAAGTTTTCTAAAGGTCCGTTAGTTTCTCCTGCAGGTGCTGAAGGCCCAATGCAATTCATGCCATGCACGTTTGTGGGGTGGAAATATCCTGGCTGCGAAGGGAAAGGAAAAGGCAAAATTCCTGAAAAAGATAAAACCAACCCGGCTGTCATTAAAAAATATGGCGGCTATGGTGTGGATGCCAACGGAGACGGCAAGGCGGATCCTTTTGATCTTGAAGATGCAGTATTTAGCGCAGCCAATTATTTAGCACGAAACGGGGCGGCTAATGGACATTGGAAGAAAGCGGTCTATGCTTATAACCATAGTGAGCAATATGTAGAAGAAGTACTTTTTTACACGAATAAATATAAAATGACTGAATCTACAAGCTTTTGAGTTTACATAACTTTTTTATTTGGTAAGATGAGACTGTTTTGCCGTTCCCCTTTTCATTTTGCCATCAACAGAGAGAGTTTCATCAATAGATTAGGGAGAGAAGAATATGAAAAAGTGGTTCGCTATCTTTAGTATGTGCGTACTTATTTTGTCTGGCTGTTCGTTAACCGGCGGTCAGCAAAATAAGCATTCATCAACAACAACAACAAACGAATCTGCTACTAATGAAGCAGCATCCGATCAGCAGTCGAAAAAAGCCTATGCCGGAACAAATAAATCCGATGTAAAAGGGATACGTGCTGTTGTAGTGCGTGTAGTAGACGGTGATACATTTGTGGCCCGGATGGCAAACGGAAAAGAAGAACGGGTACGGATGATTTTAGTTGATACACCGGAAACGAAACATCCTAGATTAGGGGTTCAACCGTTTGGCCCGGAAGCCTCCGCCTTTACAAAATCACAATTGACCGGTAAAACCGTTACGCTGGAGTTTGATGTTCAAGAAAGGGACAAGTACGGCAGGCTTCTGGCTTACGTGTGGTTAAATCATCAAAATTACAATAAACTGCTGATTGAAAAGGGCCTCGCCCGCGTGGCAGTCTTTCCGCCTAATACAAAATATGTCGATGAATTTAGAGCTGCACAAGCAGTCGCGCAACGAGAGAAGAAAGGAATCTGGTCTATTGAAAATTATGTAACGGACCATGGATATAATTCGAATGGAAAGGAACAAAGTTCATTAACAGGTACAGAGAAATCGTCAACACAAGACCATTCCAAGGGAAGCTGCAATATTAAAGGGAACATCTCCAGTTCCGGTAAAAAAATATACCATATGCCTGGCGACGAATATTATGATGAAACGAAACCGGAAAAAATGTTCTGTTCCCGTGAAGAAGCGGAAGCTGCAGGATTTCGTCCTTCTCAGCGATAACATCGTCCCAAAACGAAATGAGTCATCCCGCTAGGATAAGAGAAGCTGCGCCCATTTAGGGTGCAGCTTTCTTTTGTTTACGTGTTGTTTGTGACATCTCTTTTTTCTTGAGAGTATTGAATCTATAAGGATTTTACATTTCAAACAACGTAGAACGATTAGAAAGATAGACGGATAAGATATAAGGGGATGATTGAACCGTGTTCCGTGATTCGTCTAAAGAAAAAAATAGATGCAAAGAAATTCTTTTAGCAAGATGGTTTGAGATTTTTATCGATGAGCTAATTCTTCATTCTTAGAGATTAAATGACGAGATTCACAACAGCTAAAATAATAAATGGCGATCCAAACGAATGAGGCAAAACTATGCCATTATCCTAAAGCCATCTAGTTTACCAGAAAAAGAAAGGAAGAAGAGCGAGTCCAACGATTGCTCCTAATGCAATTCCAACGCCGAAACCACCCCATCCTCCACCATAGCCATATCCCCAACCGTAACCATAACCTCCGTAACGATTAAAACGACCTCTAGAAAAAGGATGGATGAATACTCTGTCATGATGAACGCGATGAATGATTCCTTCGTGTATCCTACCATCGCGAGTTCTTATGCGAACAGCTCTCCCCCTATGCTTTTGACATAAGGAATGATAATGATGTACTGACATAAAGACACCTCCCGATTCATGATTGATCATAATCCGCTTAATACTTCTGCACCATACAGCAGATCACCCAATTTCATCTCGGGGATAAAAAATATTAAGGTGATCCAATTTCCTTAGTATAGTATGAAAAAAATCCGAAAGAGAAAGGACAAGTAACACGATTAAAAAAAATAGGCTTTTTCGATAAAGAGAACAGTCTGATTTTTATAACAAGAACTCATAAAAACTTCTGATGTACAGCCAAAGGACCTTCCGTAATCTTTCTTGAAAAAGATGGATGTGGAACAAAAAAGTTATCGATAAAATTATTATGTAAACTAAATGACCGAATTGAGTACTCATTTAAATAGAATGAACGATAAGTTTTAAAAACACGCCGGGGTCACCGGCGTGTTTACTTACATTCCGTGGCCGGGATTATGTTTTTGACGGGTATGGTTTCTGTTTTTTACTTTATGGGAACCGCTTAATGGTTCAGGCTGACCAGTGTGGTGCCCTTTTGGAGCATTTTTTCTCATATCTTTCCCATCGTTTTTGTTCATTTTTATATCCCTCCTTGCTATACCTTATTGTGTGCGATTATTCAAAACAAACACCGAATAATTTGTTGTTTTTGACACAGAATAAAAATGATTCTTCAATGAAGGAGTTGCTCCATCATGCCTTATCAAAAAAGTAAGCAGAGAGCGTTTCAAGATGCTGAACAGAGAGTTTCTGAAGTCGAAAAAGCATCTCGAGAACTTGAAATCGATTCCGCTGATTTTGGTTCCCAATTGTCACATCTAAAAAATGAGGTAAACAAAGCTTATCAGCAAGTTGAAAATGCTTTAGAAACCGCCACGGAAACTCAAAGAAGGCAATTAGAAAAATACCATGCAGTTTTAACGGATATTGTGGAAAAAGTAAATGAATATGAATAAACAAACATCGCCAAAATAGGCGATGTTTGTTTGTCTCGACCATCCCTTTTGGTTTGATTGGGAAGATGTCGTCGCCAGTGTGAAATTTTTATTGGTTTTTCTTTCTTTTTTTATTGTTTTGTCTTTGCTGTTCCGTCAGTGGTTCGTTGGAGAACTCTTCGTTGTATCCAGCTCCATCTCCTTGTGATTTGGATGCATTCATTCCGGGAATGACATGGTTTGCTTTTCTTTTGGTCATATGGTGCACCTCCTTATAACTAGCTTGTGGACCCTTGTTGCAAGATATAATTGGAATATTTTTATTATTGATATCAGAATGTTCTGTTCTTTTTATCAACATTCATTTTTTGATGATGACCGTAACGTTACAATGAGAAATTCCGTATTTATATAGCAGAATCGCATTGGTCAGCTTTTTAAAGTCCTTCACTAACGAGTTATATATCCTAAACAACCTTGAGAAATAGCTGGAAAGGTTGAATATCTAAAGGAGGGGATGAAGCATGTTTAAACTTTTTTTAGATCCAGGACATGGGGGAAAAGACTCTGGAGCAACGGGAAACAGCCTTATGGAAAAAAATATTACATTAAAAATTTGTCAACTGATTCGAGACAGACTACAGAACGAGTATGAAGGAATTGACATTCTCATGAGCCGTACAGGAGATTCTTATCCGACATTGCCTTCCAGAACGGAGAAAGCCAACGCTTGGGGAGCAGACTTTTATTTATCTGTTCACGTTAATTCCGGAGGAGCAACAGGATTCGAATCTTTTATCTATCCAGGCGTCGGACAACCTACCACTTCGTATCAAAATACCATTCATCAAGAAATTATAAAAGCAACGGGGTTCTATGATCGAGGGAAAAAGCAGGGGGACTTTCATGTTCTTCGCGAAAGCCGAATGCCGGCACTTTTAACGGAAAACGGCTTTATTGATAATACTGAAGATGCGGCTAAGCTGAAAGATCCCAACTTTATTGAAAAAATAGCAAAAGGTCATGTTCAGGGGATTGTAAAGATCGCCAACTTAAAACCTATAACACCAAAGGATTCTGCTGGTTAATCGGCTATGGCCGATAAAGCGCTTAGCAGCACGTATTAAAGATCATGTCATCCATTGAATGATTGTTGCTTAACAAGATAGGACCGTTTTAGACTACTGCAAATCATTAAGCGAAACAGGGAGGCTGTCTCGATTTTTGACAACCTCCCTGTCTCTATTCCTTTCATACAACTGTGAATATGAATCATGAAAAAACGTCCCGGGCGAGATTCGAACTCGCGACCTACAGCTTAGGAGGCTGTCGCTCTATCCTGCTGAGCTACCGGGACACTGATAAAAATTATAAGGTGAATTAGAACGAAGGTCAATAACTTTATCAAAATAAGTTGGAGAATAAGGAGAAAAGTAGATGACCGTGTAATCTTTTCCATGGCAAGTTTCTTATTTGCAGAATAAACATCCTTTTAAATGTATGTCTTTTGGAAAGTGATGATCGTATCCAATTTCCATTTTTTATGCTTCCTTTAAGCGATGTTTCGGTAATAATCCAATAATGAAGAAAACCAAGACGGGTTCAAAAAATTATCATTATATGAAAAAAAGATCAAATCATCCGATCTTATACCATTATTGTAAACGGAATGATCTGAGGATAAAAAATCCGATCGAACCGAAAAGGATGATAAGAAATATAGGTAAATCCCAAGCTTCTAAAACGACATCGCGTCCATAGGCAATATTCACATCTTTCCAACTGCAATAAGCAATATAAAGGAGGATTTCATTTTTTACAACGTTGATCATAGTACTTGCGTTTTTGTATTGCCGTTCTATATTTTCTTCCGTTAAAACAACCATGTAATTATAAAGGTGTGGGAATTTTTCGAGAATCGTAAGCCCTATCCATAAAATGGCGCCTGTAATCGGGAGGAAAAAAATATCTTCTTTGCTGCCCCATTTGTCTATTTCTCCGACCAAGTTATAATGAATTGGAACTCGATTCGGCAAGGAAGACCAGTGCATGAATAAGTGTATAACACTTCCGATGTACACTAATAATGAAATGATGTTTAGAACGTTTTCTAATGGCGTCTTTTTTAATTTTAATGCAGGACGCTTTCGAATTTCCATTTTGATCGCCTCCGATGTTTATGGTTAACTAATTAAAATACGGGCAATGACCGTTAAAGTTTCAAGAGAAATTTGAAAAATGAAGAGAAAAAAATGATGCCTATGATTGGCATTCATATCGACACAATTTGTCGATATAAGGAAAACTTATGAAAAACAATAACATTCTTGTTATTTACTTATGTTAGCGCTTGTATTAAGATGAACATATAAGAAAAGTTTGAATTTCCATTCAAACTTTTCGCTGCATAGTCTTACATAACAGAAGAGGGGGAATTGGGATGACAAACGACGTTTTTAACGCTCGTTCATCATTCGAAGTGAATGGTAAACGATATCATTATTATCGTCTAGCGGCTTTAAAGGATGCCAATGTGGCAGATGTCAGCCGCTTGCCATATTCGATCAAAGTATTATTAGAATCAGTTCTCCGCCAATATGATGGCAGAGTCATTAAAAAAGAACATATTGAAAATTTGGCGAAATGGGGTTCAAAAGACGTAGAGGGCGGAGAAGTTCCGTTCAAACCATCCCGCGTTATTTTGCAAGATTTTACAGGTGTACCAGCGGTTGTAGACCTGGCTTCATTGCGTAAAGCGATGAGCGATATGGGTGGAAAACCAGAAATGATCAATCCGGAAATTCCGGTGGATCTTGTCGTTGACCATTCTGTTCAAGTCGACAAATATGGAACTTCTGACGCTTTGGAAAAAAACATGGAATTGGAATTTGAACGAAATGCTGAACGATACCAATTCTTAAACTGGGCACAAAAGGCCTTTAAAAACTATCGTGCAGTTCCGCCGGCAACCGGGATTGTCCACCAAGTAAACCTTGAATATCTTGCAAGTGTGGTTCACGTAAAAGAAACAAGCCCGAACGAATATGAAACTTATCCAGATACTCTAGTAGGTACGGATTCCCATACAACCATGATCAACGGACTGGGTGTATTGGGATGGGGCGTAGGTGGTATCGAAGCAGAAGCTGGTATGCTTGGACAACCTTCTTATTTCCCAATTCCTGAAGTAATTGGTGTCAAATTAACAGGAGAACTGCCAAACGGTTCGACTGCGACAGACTTGGCGTTAAAAGTGACTCAAGTACTTCGTCAAAAAGGCGTGGTAGGAAAATTTGTTGAATTCTTCGGCCCGGGTGTTTCTAAGCTGCCGCTTGCCGACCGTGCTACCATTGCCAATATGGCACCTGAATATGGGGCAACATGCGGATTCTTCCCTGTAGATGACGAATCGTTAAGCTATCTTCGCTTGACTGGTCGCGAAGAAGAACATGTCCAAATTGTTGAAAAATACTTAAAAGAAAATGATATGTTCTTTAATCCTAAAGAAGATCCAATCTACACAGATGTTGTAGAAATTAATCTTTCTGAAATTGAGTCGAATTTGTCGGGTCCAAAACGCCCGCAAGACTTAATTCCGCTTTCCAAAATGCAATCTTCTTTCCGTCAAGCCGTTACAGCACCACAAGGCACTCAAGGTTTCGGGTTGACGGAAAAAGAATTTGATAAAGAAGCCGTTGTAAAGTTCGAAAACGGCGAAGAAGTAACAATGAAAACGGGAGCAGTGGCGATTGCAGCTATCACTTCCTGTACCAATACATCTAACCCTTATGTATTGATCGGTGCCGGATTGGTGGCAAAAAAAGCCGTTGAAAAAGGGCTGAATGTACCGAAATATGTCAAAACTTCTTTAGCTCCTGGATCTAAAGTGGTAACTGGTTATTTACGCGACTCCGGCTTGTTAAGCTATCTTGAAAAAATCGGATTTAACCTTGTTGGATACGGATGTACAACGTGTATCGGTAACTCCGGACCGCTTCTTCCGGAAATTGAAAAAGCAATTACGGATTCCGACCTCTTTGTAACATCTGTATTGTCCGGAAACCGCAACTTTGAAGGTCGTATTCATCCGCTGGTAAAAGCAAACTATCTTGCTTCGCCTCCATTAGTTGTGGCTTACGCACTTGCCGGAACAGTGGATATCGACTTGCAAAACGATCCAATCGGAAAAGACAAAGATGGAAACGATGTATTCTTTAAGGATATCTGGCCTTCTTCCGATGAAATTAAAGAAGTCGTTCAACGTACGGTAACTCCAGAATTGTTCCGTAAAGAATATGAACGTGTTTTCGATGACAACGCCAAATGGAATGCGATTAAAACCAGCAATGAACCACTTTATAATTGGGATCCAAATTCGACTTACATTCAAAACCCTCCATTCTTTGAAGGGCTTTCTGAAAATCCTGAAGAAATTAAACAGCTTACAGGTTTGCGTGTAGTCGGAAAATTCGGCGACTCCGTTACAACAGACCATATTTCGCCTGCAGGAGCCATTGGCGTAAATACTCCGGCAGGAAAATATTTGCGCTCCAAAGGCGTAGAACCGCGTAATTTCAACTCCTACGGATCCAGACGTGGTAACCATGAAGTCATGATGCGTGGAACATTTGCAAACATTCGCATCCGCAACCAAATTGCTCCTGGAACAGAAGGCGGATTTACGACTTATTGGCCAACAGGAGAAGTAATGCCAATTTATGATGCATGCATGAAATATCAACAAGACGGAACGGGACTAGTCGTTCTTGCCGGAAAAGACTATGGAATGGGTTCTTCCCGTGACTGGGCAGCAAAAGGTACGAAACTTTTAGGAATTAAAACCGTTATCGCTGAAAGCTACGAACGTATTCACCGTTCTAACCTTGTGATGATGGGTGTTCTCCCTCTCCAATTCAAACAAGGTGAAAATGCGGAAGTTCTTGGCTTAACCGGTAAAGAAACGATCGATGTTCATATCGACGATAATGTCAAACCTCATGACATTATTAAAGTAACGGCAACGGACGAAAACGGCAATAAGAAAGAATTCGAAGTGATGGTTCGTTTTGATTCAGAAGTAGAACTTGACTATTACCGTCACGGCGGAATTTTACAAATGGTTCTTCGTCGCAAATTTGAACAATTAAAACATGCGTAATCCTTCTTAAAAAGAGGTTGACAAAATTTTGTCAGCCTCTTTTTCTTTGTCTTCTAACATTTATGGACAGGCATATAATAGGACAAAGCATATTCGAAAGGAATGTGTCAGCATGATCAAAATAAAATGGGGAGTCCTATTGATTGCTTGTCTTCTGCTGATGGTTGCGAGCCAGCAACTGAAAGCCGATCCATTTCCGAAAAATGCAAAGAAAGAAGAGAAGAATCAATCCAATCTAATGGAAAAGACAGGTAAACAAGATCAGCGTCTAAAGAAAGGAGATCGTCTTCCTGGTTTAAAAATAGGTGAAAACGCACCGGATTTTACGCTGACGACTTTAAAGGGAGAGCGGATACGCTTAAAAGAGAGAAAAGGACAAAAGATTATCATCAACTTTTGGGCTACGTGGTGTCCACCTTGTAAAGAAGAAATTCCGGTTTTGCAGAGATTTTATGAACAAAATAAAGGATCAGCAGAATTGTTGGCAGTCAATATGGATCCTGAATCAAATGTTTCACAGTTTGCCCGGAAATATGGCATATCGTACCCTATTCTTTTAGATCAAGACGGCAAAGTGAATGAAACATATAAAGTAGCGGCTATTCCGACCACTTATGTCATTGATGAAAATGGAGTGATCATCCATAAATATATTGGAAATTTACAACTGCAGCAAATGATCAATTGGCTAAAATAATAAAAAATTTTGCAAATTTGTTTATACTCTTTCTTCCGCTTGGCCATACTAAAAATCAACAGCACTAACAACGGAGGAAAAGAAATGAGAAAAATCAGAAAAAGATCCTTTCATGAATTAGTAAGAGAGAACCGTCAGGCGCTTCTTCATGATCAACAAGCGCTAGATAAGATCGAGGAGAGGCTTGAGGCACGACTGGAAATGAGACGAATGGAAAAAGCGGAATAAATTTTTGCGTTATAATCCCCCAAGAACAGGAGAAACTTTATGTCAAGGGGGAATTTTTTTATGAGCAATCCACATAAAAAAAGTAAATATTTTGTGCCGGATCATTTAGGTACCCAGCCTCGTGCAGCAGGAGGCAACAAAGGTAAAAAAATGCAAGACAAATCAGGACACCATGCACAAGTGATCCAGACGAAAGGCGAGTAAATCCAGCTCTCAATATATGACGACAAGGAGGATGTTTCATGACCAATCATCGTCCAAATCCAGACGATCGCAGTGACAATGTAGAAAAATTGCAAAACATGATTCATCATACGATTGAAAACATGGAAAGAGCAGAGGAATCAATGGCCTATACAGATTCCGAAGAACAATTAGAAAAAATTAAAGAAAAAAATGAACGCCGTCGTCAAAGCATCGAGGGATTCCGGAATGAAATAAAAGACGAAGCTTCCAATCAGCAAACAGAATAACAAATTTAGGGCTGACTCACTTGAGTCGCCCTTTTCTTATGCCGTCAAAAGCTGTTTAAAAGCGAATGATCGAGTATTGTGATACAATATCAATGGCTTGAAGTGAGTGTTCATGCTTATTTCGGAAAAAATGAATCGAAATGATTACATACGGGTACACCGCGGAAACGGAAAAAGGGGAAACGTCTCCTTTTACGATGGAATGCCGTTTCTGTAAAGATTAGGTTCTTTCGATTTCGCTGTAAAAAGAACATTCCCGAACGACACGAAGCATGAGAACGATCTAAAATGCCTGTCCAAGCAATATCCGTAGGCAAGGAGGGACGGTTATGGCATTTGGAATCAAAAGGGAAGAACTGTTAAATTGGAAACATCGAATTGAAAATGGCGAAATTGCTTTTTTAACACATTTTTGGTTGGACAGCCGCTTTCCTGATTGTCACAGTGTGACGAAAGTAGGGTGTAATGACCTTGAAAAGTTAGCCAAATGGGGGAAAAAATACGGGTTGAAAAAAGAATGGATTCACATTCGACGAGACGGTTACTCCCATTTTGATCTTCTTGGAGAAAAACAAAAAGAAATCCTTCAATCAGAAGGATTGACAGACCATATTCGACATTTTCGCCTTTAGGTTCAACGTTTTCCGTTAATTCTTCCAGGGCGGTCTCTAAAAGAAATTCTTTTGGGGCCGCCCTATAATTTTTTACGATTGAGGCGTGTATTGATAAATCGGTTCATCCAATTTTTCGCTATAATCCACATAAAGATCATGTTCGTCGAAAAACCAGAGGTCTTTTTCATCTACATAATATATAACCCCATTATATTCTGCTTTGGCTCCAATCTGGATGGGTTCTTCTTTTGAAACTCCCAGTGAAAATCCTTGATGAAGCGGACTGGACCCGCCGTAACGGGCAAAGAATCGTACGAATTCTCCTTTTTTCACGTCCATTTCATCCTCAAACCACTCAAGCGCTTTTTTGGATATCTGAATATTCATCTTAAATACACCTCGTTTTGTTTTGGATTAGATCCAATACTTATCTCATAGTTAGTTTACCTTTCTTGGCCAAAAAAGAACAACCAATAAGCACGTCGAAGCTGACCCGTTTTCTTCTACTCTTTTTCGCGAATAAGATCGGTCGAATATCGGATCAATATTCTCTATGTAGACATAAAGTCGTGAAGGGCACTCCCAGAAAAAAAGAGCCTTTTTGATAAGGCTCTTTTTTCACATCCATTTAATTTTTGGCTCGGTTTTATTAAGAATTCTTTTGACGTTGGCTCGGTGGCGGAAAATAACAAAGGATGCCAAAAACAATACGACAATGATCAAGGGGATATCCCCTTTAAAGAAAGTATAGATCACAGCGATTATGGCGACGATAATGGAGGAAAGCGATACATATTTGGAAATGTATAAACTAATCAAAAAGGCTACGACTAACAAAAGGAATAAGACCGGCTCATACGCCAGCAGTACTCCCCCTGACGTAGCCACTGCTTTTCCTCCTCGAAATCCGGCAAAAATGGGAAAGCTATGCCCAATGGCAGCTGCCATTCCTGCGATAAGAGGGTGTAAGTCTGCACCGAACCAAATTGGAAGCAAAGTAGCAATCGTTCCTTTTAAGATATCAGCGATAATTACGACAGTTCCTGCTTTTATCCCGAGTGTGCGGAAGGCGTTGGTTGCTCCTAAATTTCCGCTTCCATGTTCGCGGATATCCACACCATAAAATATCTTTCCCACAATTAAGCCAGATGGAATGGAACCAAGCAGATAAGCTATTAAAATGAAGACTACATATTCCATTCTGGTCATTGCCCCTTTTTTCGTACTGTATTTTTGTTATCGGTTCTCATTTTCTTAATATCCAATCCATTTTCTAAAAGATCGTTAAAGAATAGCCTGAATTTCTTTGAACAATTCCATTTCCCACTGAACAGGACGCCCCAATTGGAAGTTTCACTCTATTTTATCATGGTCGGGATCAATAAAAAAAGATTTTTTTATGAAAAGCGAAAGCTTCAGATGAGCAGGATTTAGATTGAAGAGATAGAATAGAGTAAAAAGCTGCATGCAGGCTAAAAAGGAGGAAACAGTATGATCGAGAATCCATCACGAGAAGAAATTGGAAAAATTTTAAAAAAAGCCAAAAGAATTGCCGTTGTGGGTCTAAGCAATAATCCGAATCGCCCCTCTTATGAAGTAGCGGAAGCGATGCAACAGGCAGGATATGAAATCATTCCTGTAAACCCAGCTGTAGATGAAGTGTTGGGTGTTCAAGCGGTCGACTCTTTAACGGATATTGAAGGCCCGGTTGACATTGTGAATGTATTCCGTCGATCGGAGGCATTGCCGGAAATTGCGGAAGAGTTTACAAAGATTGATTGTCCTGTTTTTTGGGCTCAATTAGGGATCGAAAATGAAGAAGTGTACCGATATTTAAAAGAAAAAGGCTACACCGTTATTATGAATCGCTGTATTAAAATCGAGCATGCCATGACAAAATAAACAACATACCTTCCTGGGCAAGGGCCAGACCTCATATAATGAGGCCTGGTCCTGTATCTTTGAAACAGTTTTTCATTTCCTTTCTTGCGCTTTTTTCATGAAAAGGTAAAATAGTGCATAGGTGTCTTTTGAACGTGAATGGAGAAGGCTTTTGGATGGTTAAAATGAACCTGTACAAAACCAAATAAAAGATGTTTTGGTTATTTGGACGGATTTTTCATTTATCATAATGTATGTTATAATAAAATGCGAACGTTTGTTTGTTTTTGTTTTGAAAGGGGAATGTTCGTGGCAAATAAGAAGAACCAAATAGAATATAACGAAGATGCGATTCAAGTATTAGAAGGTTTGGAAGCGGTTCGAAAAAGGCCAGGAATGTACATCGGATCAACCGATTCGAAAGGATTGCATCACTTGGTGTATGAAATTGTCGACAATGCGGTGGATGAAGCATTGTCAGGCTATGGTGATGAAATTAGAGTCGTTATACATAAAGACAATTCGGTTAGTGTGGAAGATTTCGGTCGTGGAATGCCGACTGGAATGCATAAACTTGGAAAGCCGACTCCCGAAGTCATTCTCACGGTGCTTCACGCCGGGGGGAAATTCGGACAAGGCGGCTACAAAACAAGCGGCGGTTTGCATGGGGTTGGCGCTTCCGTGGTCAATGCCTTATCGGAATGGCTGATTGTGACCATTCAACGAGACGGATTCATTTACGAACAACGCTTTCGAAATGGCGGAAAACCGGAGACGACTTTAGAAAAAATCGGAAAAACGACGAAAACGGGAACGAAAATCCACTTTAAACCTGATCCGATTATATTTAGTACGGTTGTGTTCAATTATGAAATCTTATGTGAACGACTGAGAGAAAGTGCCTTTTTACTAAAAGGGCTAAAGATCGATATACGGGATGAACGTTATAATCAACATGATACGTTCTATTTTGAAAACGGCATTGAAGCATTTGTAGAATATTTGAACGAAGATAAAGAACCTTTGCATCCTGTCGCGTTTTTTGAAGGAAAACAAAACGGAATAGAAGTGGAGTTTGCTTTTCAATTTCATGACGGATTTTCGGAAAATGTTCTTTCCTTCGTCAACAATGTCCGTACAAAAGACGGGGGAACTCACGAAGCCGGAGCAAAAACGGCGATGACGCGGGTGTTTAATGATTACGCCAGAAAAGTCAATTTATTAAAAGAAAAAGATAAAAATTTAGAAGGCTCTGACGTTCGTGAAGGATTATCCGCTATCATTTCCGTCCGGATCCCGGAAGAATTGCTTCAGTTCGAAGGCCAAACAAAAGGAAAACTTGGAACAAGCGAAGCTCGCTCCGCTGTAGATGCCGTTGTTTCCGAACAGTTATCCTACTTTTTAGAAGAAAACCCTGATATCAGTTCTTTGTTGATCAAAAAAGCCATCAAAGCGTCTCAGGCTAGAGAAGCAGCAAGAAAAGCGCGAGAAGAAGCGAGAAACGGGAAAAAACGAAAAAAATCAGATTCTATGCTTTCCGGAAAATTGACACCTGCCCAATCGCGAAATCCTAATCGTAATGAATTGTATTTGGTGGAAGGGGATTCCGCGGGCGGCTCTGCAAAACAAGGACGTGACCGGAGATTCCAGGCTGTGCTTCCGTTGCGGGGAAAAGTGATCAACACGGAAAAGGCAAAGCTTCAGGATATTTTTAAAAATGAAGAAATCAATACGATCATCCATGCCATTGGAGCCGGCGTCGGTCCTGATTTTTCGGTAGAAGACTCCAATTATGACAAAGTCATTATTATGACGGATGCCGATACGGACGGAGCGCATATTCAAGTACTTCTTCTCACGTTCTTTTATCGCTATATGAGACCATTAATTGAAGCGGGAAAAGTTTTTATAGCGCTTCCTCCTTTGTACAAGGTCAGCAAAGGAACGGGGAAAAAAGAGATAGTGGAATACGCATGGACGGAAAAGGAATTGCAAGCGGCCATTAAAAAAGTCGGCAAAGGTTATATGATTCAGCGCTACAAAGGGCTTGGCGAAATGAATGCGGACCAGCTGTGGGAAACGACTATGAATCCCGAAACAAGAACGCTCGTCCGGGTTCGAATCGATGATGCCGCCCGGGCGGAACGGCGAGTGACGACCTTGATGGGAGATAAAGTAGAGCCGCGTCGCAAATGGATTGAAAATCATGTGGCATTTGGCCTCGAAGAAGATGTGAGTCTGCTGGAAAATGAAAATCTGTCCCATCGAGAGGAGGTTGAATAGTCGATGGCAATGGAAGAACGTTTTCAAGATTTACCACTTGAGGAAGTGTTGGGCGACCGTTTTGGCCGGTATAGCAAATACATTATTCAGGATCGGGCGCTGCCGGATGCCCGCGATGGTTTAAAGCCTGTACAAAGGCGTATATTGTACGCGATGCTGATCGACGGGAATACTCATGACAAAGCTTTTCGAAAATCTGCTAAAACGGTAGGTAATGTCATTGGCAATTACCACCCGCACGGTGATTCCTCCGTTTACGAAGCCATGGTCAGGATGAGCCAAGACTGGAAATTACGGAACCTGCTGATCGAAATGCAAGGAAACAACGGAAGCATCGACGGCGACCCTCCGGCTGCAATGCGTTATACGGAAGCGAGACTGTCCGCGATCGCATCAGAACTGCTGAGGGACATTGATAAAAAAACAGTTGATTTTGTACCTAATTTTGATGATACCGCATATGAACCGACCGTCCTCCCGGCAAGATTTCCGAACTTGCTTGTGAACGGTTCTACAGGTATTTCGGCTGGATATGCGACGGAAATACCACCTCATCATTTAGGAGAAATTATTGACGGTGTCATTATGCGAATGGATCAACCTGATTGCACCGTAGACGATCTGATGAAGGTCATTAAGGGTCCTGATTTCCCGACCGGGGGCATTATACAAGGAATTGACGGAATTAAAAAAGCATATGAAACAGGAAAAGGAAAAATTGTAATACGTGGAAAAACGGAAATAGAAACAATTCGCGGTGGGCGCAAGCAAATTGTGGTGACTGAAATTCCGTTTGATGTCAATAAAGCGAATCTTGTGAAACGGATCGAAGAGTTTCGCATTGATAAAAAAGTGGAAGGAATCGCCGAAGTCCGAGATGAAACAGATCGAACGGGCATGCGGATCGTCATTGAACTGAAAAAAGAAGCAAATGCAGAAGGAATTCTGAACTATTTGTATAAAAACAGCGATCTGCAAATTGCGTACCATTTCAACATGGTAGCCATTCATGAACGCCGACCGAAACTGATGAGTTTGCCTGCCCTGTTGGACGCTTATATCGCCCATCAAAAAGAAGTGGTCACGAACCGTTCAAAATACGATTTGCAAAAAGCGAAGGAAAGACAACATATTGTAGAAGGATTAATCAAAGCGCTGTCCATACTCGATGAAGTGATTGCGGTGATTAGAGGATCCAAAGACAAAAAAGACGCAAAGCTGAATTTAATGAATCGATTTGAATTCTCTGAACCGCAAGCAGAAGCGATCGTTTCCCTTCAACTGTACCGCCTTACCAATACGGATGTCACTGCTTTGCAAAAAGAGGCGGAGGATTTGAAAAAGAAAATCACCGAATTGACGGCCATATTGGAAAGCGAAAAGAAACTATTGTCCGTTATTAAAAAGGAATTAATCGAGATGAAAAAGCGTTATGGGGATGAAAGACGGACGACCATTGAAAAAGAAATAGAGGAAATAAAAATCAATCCTGAAGTGACCGTTGCTATTGAAGACGTCATGGTAACCGTTACGAAAGAAGGATATATTAAGAGAACAAGTCTTCGTTCCTACTCGGCTTCAAGCGGTGCCGATTTGGCGATGAAAGATTCAGATCGGTTGCTGTTCCAAGCGGAATTGAGCACCACCGATGTGCTGCTTTTGTTCACTAACAAAGGGAATTATTTGTATATTCCTGTACACGAATTGCCCGATATTCGCTGGAAAGAAATGGGGCAGCATATTGCCAACCTGATCGCCATAGGAAAAGACGAAAAGATCATTCAAGCCATTGCGGTCCAAAATTTTGAGGAAAAGGGCTATCTTCTCTTTTTCACGAAAAACGGCATGGCCAAAAAATCTGAACTGTCTCAGTATAAAGCACAGCGCTATTCACGTCCGCTAGTGGCCATTAATTTAAAAGATAATGACGAAGTAATCGATGTGTATTTAACAAACGGCCAAATGGATGTGTTTATTGCTACACGGTTGGGATATGGGCTATGGTTTGAAGAAGAAGAAATTAATACCGTAGGACCAAGAGCGGCCGGAGTAAAAGGCATCAATTTAAAAGAAGATGATTATGTGGTCAGAGGAAAAGTATTCGTCCGCGGAGAACAGCCTTATATTTTTGTGGCAACCCAGCGCGGAGCTGTGAAAAAAATGAAATTGAATGAAATGGAAAAAATGTCCAGAGCCAAACGGGGCCTTGTTTTATTAAGAGAATTAAAATCCCATCCGCACCGAATTGCGTATTTAGATCTCACCGACAATGACTCCATCGTTCATTTGCGAACTGAAAAAGGAGTCGTAGAAACGGTTTCCCTTTCCGGATTAAGAGAGAATGACCGCTACTCAAATGGCAATTTTGCCATTGACGAATCAGAAAGCGGTACAGTCATAGAAGGATGGACAGAAAAACCGTCCGGTACAGAGTAAAGGATTTTTCTACGGCGAGATATATGTATAAGCAATGCTGTAAAACAAAAGTAGAAGGATCTCCCATCAAAAAGATTTTGATGGGAGATTTTTTTTACACAATAATTCATTTGTATTGTTTTGAACAAATCATCAGACAAACAATATGGGTATTTATATCCATTTTTTGAAAACATGTCGCTCTTTTTCGGATCACTTCCAAGAAAGTACTACTTTTTAATGCCAAACCGTTTTCCACCGTAAAATCTTCAAACGCCCCATCAAGAATTTAATCCTTTCAAGCAATGGATGTGGCAAAACAATGACTCCAATGCAGGAAATACAATGCCCCCAATTTAAGAAGGAAGAAAAATTTCATTTCAGCAAAGAGTTGTTCTCTTTAAATTTTTTCTTGCTGCCTATGAGTTTATTTATACGAAAAGGTAAAATGATTCTACAAATTTTATAAATTCCTATCAAAAAACTGCGGAAAAATTCGTTGACTTTTAGTAACTTTCTGATAAAATAAAAAGCAATTAAACTTATCAAGAACGACGGAGGGACCTGGCCCAATGAAGTCTGGCAACCTGCCTTGAAAAGAAGGTAAGGTGCCAATTCCAGCAAAATGGTATCCATTTTGGGAGATAAGGTATGTATGATATGGTACCTAGTGATTCTTTCCTGAAATGGAAAGATTTTTTCATTTTACCATCAGCCTCTAAACAGGAACACCAATGAGTGGTATAGAAAGAAGGGGTATTTTGAGCGAATTATTAACGTTTGACACGTGGGATCATTTTCAACTACCGGAATTTGATGAAAAGAGTGAAACAAAAGGGGCATTAGAAGTTCTGGAATGGGCCTATGACCATTATGGAGAGAAAATTGTCTATTCGTGCAGTTTTGGAATAGAAGGAAGTGTACTTGTGGACTTGATCTATAAAATCAATCCAAAAGCGACCGTCGTTTTCTTAGACACAGGACTGCACTTTCAAGAAACATACGAAACCATTGATAAAGCGAGAGAACGTTATCCGGAACTGAACATCGTCATGCAAAGGCCGGAATTAACGCTACAGCAGCAAAGTGAACAATACGGCGAAGAATTATGGGAAAAAGATCCGAATTTGTGCTGCCATCTCCGCAAAATTGTTCCGCTAAAAAGTGTTCTCGAACCTGTGGAAGCATGGATCTCAGGCTTGAGAAGGGAACAATCAGAAACAAGAAAACACACGAATTACATAAACCTTGATAAAAAATTTGGCAAAATTAAGATTTGCCCATTGATTCATTGGACGTGGAAAGAAATTTGGCGGTATGCGTATAATGAAGAGCTGCCTTACCATCCTTTGCACGATCAAGGATATCCAAGCATCGGATGCCAGCCTTGCACCTCTCCTGTATTTGATTTAGAGGATTTACGGGCCGGAAGATGGAAAGGCACCGGAAAAACGGAATGCGGTTTACATCTGCCCTCTTAAAATCACTAAACCAAGTAGACTGATTAAATATATAAAAAAAGGAGGATCCTCTACATGACCGAAATAAAACCGCACGGAGGAGTTCTAATTCAAGCGTACAATCCAGAATATCCATTCGAAGGCATTGAAAAAGAAATTGAGCTTGATGCCACTTCTTTAAGCGATCTTGAATTAATCGCGACAGGAGCTTATAGTCCTTTAACAGGATTCCTAGAAGAAAAAGATTACAACAGCGTAGTCGAAACGATGAGGCTCTCCAACGGCATTGTTTGGAGCATCCCCATTACACTGCCGGTCACAAAAGAAAAAGCAGCTGATCTACAAATCGGGGAACAGGTTCGGCTTACTTTTGACGGTGCTACATACGGTGTGATCACCATTAAAGATATTTATGAACCAGATCAACAAAAAGAGGCGGAATTGGTTTACAAAACATCGGAACTAGCCCATCCGGGTGTGAAAAAAATGTTCAGCCGCGGAAATGTTTATGTAGGAGGTCCTATTGTTCTAGTCAAAAGAATTAAAAGAACGCAATTTAGCGAATTTTATTTTGACCCGGCAGAAACGAGAAGAATTTTCGCAGAAAAAGGCTGGAAAAAAGTCGTCGGCTTTCAAACCAGAAATCCGGTTCATCGGGCGCATGAATATATTCAGAAATCAGCTCTTGAAATTGTGGACGGCCTCTTTTTAAATCCGCTTGTCGGGGAAACAAAAGCAGACGACATCCCTGCTGATGTCCGGATGGAAAGCTACCAAGTACTTTTGAAAAATTATTACCCTGAAGACCGTGTGTTTTTAGCCGTATTCCCGGCAGCCATGCGCTACGCCGGCCCAAGGGAAGCTGTATTCCACGCGATGGTGCGAAAAAATTATGGCTGCACGCATTTTATCGTCGGGAGAGACCATGCAGGAGTCGGCAATTATTACGGTACGTATGACGCTCAAAAAATATTTGACCAATTTACTCGGGAGGAAATTGATATTACTCTCTTATTCTTTGAACATAGTTTTTACTGTACGAAATGTGAAAGCATGGCGTCTACGAAAACTTGCCCGCATGGAAAAGAACACCATGTCATATTATCAGGAACAAAAGTAAGGGAAATGCTCCGCAATGGAGAAGTGCCGCCTAGCACTTTTAGCCGTAAGGAAGTAGTGGAAGTTTTAATTAAAGGCTTAAAAGAAAAAGCGCCGGTTCATCAATAAAAAAGCGCTAGTGCTTCTAAAACCAGCCGTTGACTTCTTAAATAGGGAGTTGGCGGCGGGTTCAATCAAAAAGTATTAATAGATCTCAACACTACTTGTATAAAGCTTTTATAAATGAGTCAGCAAAAAGGGGAATATAGAATGGCACAAAATATTGTATGGCATGAACCATCTTTGCAAAAAGAGGAACGTCGGAAACGGAATGGGCATCACAGCGCTGTATTCTGGTTTACAGGGCTGTCGGGATCAGGAAAATCCACGATCGCCAACCGCGTCGCCAAAAAACTTCATGAATTAGGGGTGCAGACTTATGTGTTAGATGGGGACAATATCCGCCACGGTTTAAACAAAGACCTCGGATTTTCGGAACAAGATCGCAAAGAAAACATTCGCCGAATTGGAGAAGTCGCCAAATTATTTGTAGATAGTGGGCAAATGGTATTTACTGCTTTTATTTCCCCATTTCGTGAAGATCGTGAAACGGTCAGAAAATTGCTCGAAGAAGATGAATTTATTGAAGTGTATGTCAAATGTCCCCTCAGCCAATGCGAAGAACGTGATCCAAAAGGACTTTATAAAAAAGCGCGTAAAGGAGAGATTTCAGATTTCACAGGTATCTCTTCTCCCTATGAAGAGCCTGAATCGCCTGAAATCGTATTGGAGACCGATCGGTTTTCAATCGAAGAATGCGCGGAACAGCTTTTGTCCTATATAAAAGAAAGAAATTGGATCTAAAGGAGGAGGAATTTCTATGGGTTATGAAAAAGTGTGGAAGGATAATCCCAAATTGAATAAGGATGAACTTCGGAAGTTGGAAAAAGACGGTTTGGAAATTTTTAATGATATTCCATACTATGCGGAACACGGCTTCTCATCCATTCCAAAAGAAGAATGGGGTGCATTTAAATGGGCAGGGCTTTATTTGCAACGTCCGAAAGAAGACGGCTATTTTATGATGAGGGTAAAAGTGCCGACTGGAATACTAAACAATGAACAGTTAGAAACTTTGGCGGGCATTGCAAAAGATTTTGGACGAAACTTTTTTGATATTACAACTCGCCAAGCCGTCCAATTTCATTGGTTGAGAATTGAAAACATTCCGGAAATTTTTGATCGCTTGAATAAAGTGGGATTGACCAGCACTTTTGCCTGCGGTGATGTTCCTCGGAATATTCTCGGAAATCCGTTGGCAGGCATTGATAAAGACGAAGTATTGGATACTCGTCCGATCGTTCAAGAAATACATGAATTTCTGACCGGCAACGAAGATTTTTCCAACCTGCCTCGAAAGTTTAAAATTTCAATCAACGCTAATGTTTATAATTCCGGACAAGCAGAAATCAATGACTGTGCATTCGTTCCAGCCAAAAAAGTCATCGACGGAGAGGAAAAGATAGGGTTCCATCTAAAAGTTGGCGGCGGGTTGTCCGCGGTTCCAAAACTAGCTGTTCCACTCGATATCTTTGTACTACCTGAAAAAGTTAAAGATGTTGTAAAAGGTGTTCTGACTATTTTCCGTGATTACGGTTATCGGGAAAGACGAAATCATGCACGCTTGAAATTTTTAGTGGCGGATTGGGGTCCGGAAAAATTCAAAGAAAAATTGTTAGAACTTACCGGTCCGCTTCCAGAAGCAGGAACTGATCTGACAAAAGGATGGAATGCCAGCTATTTTTACGGAGTTCATCCACAAAAACAAGAAGGACTGCATTACGTCGGTTTGAATATTCCAGTAGGAAGACTGCAAGTAGAAGATGCATTGGAATTGGCTCGGCTGGCGAAAAAATATGGAAACGGAGAAGTCCGGACATGTGGTTCGCAAAATTTGATTATTGCCAATGTTCCGACTGAAAATGTAGATGCTTTGCTTAAAGAACCTATTCTGGAGAAATTCTCGATACGTCCACCGCGTTTCACCGCTTATGCCATTTCATGCACAGGCATTGAATTTTGTAATTTAGCTTTGACTGAGACAAAAGAAAGAATGAGACGGCTTGCCGCATTTCTTGACAAGGAAGTGGATGTGGATGTTCCGGTTCGAATCAATATGGTGGGCTGCCCTAACTCTTGCGGCCAGCGGCAAATTGCTGATATCGGCTTGCAAGGAGTTTTAATGAAAAATAAAGAAAAGAAAATGGTGCAAGCATTTGAAATCAATGTGGGTGGAACATTGTTGAATGGCGGCCAATTTAACCAAAAATTAAAAGGAAGAATCGACGGCGAGCATCTGCCGTTTGTATTAAAAGAATTCTTAACCTATTTCAGCAAGACCAAATTGGAAGGAGAAACGTTTTTTGAATACTTCAAACGAGTGGGAATAGAACCACTTCAAGAAGAGTTGGATCGTATATTAAGCAATTTGGCCTTAACCGCTTGACAAGAAAGAGGAAAACTATGACTCTATATCGTTTTGAAGTCATCACAGAGGATCAGCAAGTGATACCTGTCATCATTGCGGCTGACAATGACGAACGGGCATTTGAATTAGTTGAAATAGAATTGGAAAAATTTTATTTAACCTTACCGCCCATTGAAGAAATTGTGTTATATGAAAAAAAGAAACTAAGAAATGGCGGCGGATTTGTCATTGGCACCGATCATGATCAATACGCAAAATATTGATAGGAGTTGAGAAAGTTGGGAAAAGTGTTCCTGGTGGGAGCCGGCCCAGGCGATCCAGAATTAATTACATTAAAAGGTTTAAAAGCCATTCAAGAGGCGGACGTGATTTTATACGACCGCCTTATAAATCCCGCATTGTTGGATTATGCCAAACAGGGAGCTACTCTGATTTTCTGCGGTAAATTGCCGAAACATCACCATCTCCAGCAAGAAACGATTAACCACATTCTAGTAAAACATGCAAAAGCAGGGAAAACAGTGACGCGGTTAAAAGGAGGCGATCCCTTTGTGTTTGGAAGAGGCGGGGAGGAAGCGGAATTTTTAGTAAAGAATGGCATTCCGTTTGAAGTAGTGCCTGGCATAACATCAGGAATCGCTGCCCCGGCTTATGCCGGAATTCCTGTCACCCATCGGGAGTATAGCGGCAGTTTTGCTTTTGTGGCTGGACATCGCAAAGAAGGAACCCATGAAGACTTGAAATGGGAAGCTCTGGCAAAAGGAATCGATACACTGGCCATATATATGGGAGTCAGCAATCTTCCGTACATTCAAGAACAATTGTTGAAATTCGGCAAACCGAAAGATACTCCAGTTGCTCTAGTTCATTGGGGAACTACCTCCCAGCAGCGGACTGTAACAGGTACGTTGGAAACCATCGTTGATGTAGTTCGTCGAGAAAAGGTGGAAAATCCAAGCATGATCGTGATTGGGGAAGTGGTAAAGCTGCGGGAGAAGCTGAGTTGGTTTGAAAAAAGCGAGCCGTTCATTTTAATGGGGGAATCCGTATGAAAGCCGTCCTATATATTTGCCATGGAAGCCGGGTCAAAAAAGGATGCGAACAAGCGATTGAATTTGTTCAACAAGTTCAAAAAGAGATATCCATCCCAATTCAAGAAATTGCATTTCTTGAATTGGCCCGGCCTACGATCAAAGACGCTTTTTTACGCTGCATTGAAAAAGGGGCTGACGAAGTATATGTCATTCCCATTCTCCTCTTTGCGGCAGGACACGTGAAAACCGATATTCCTAAAATCTTGCTGCAGCTGCAAGTCTCTTATCCTTCTGTGACGATCCTGTATGGAGAACCGATTGGCGTACATAAAAGTGTGTCTGAAATATTAAAAAATAGAATCAAAGAAACAGGAGTTCCGATTAAGGACCATGCAGGAGTATTGCTTGTAGCACGCGGCAGCAAAGACAAGGATATGCAGCTTGATTTTAACGAACTTGCTCGTCGATTTAAACAAAAAACCGAGTATTTTTATGTGAAAACTTCTTATCTAACTGGAGCGTCTCCAAGCTTTGAAGAAGCTTTGGAAGAGATGGTCAATGATTCTCGACTTAAACAAATTTTTGTACTCCCATATTTGTTATTTACCGGACTTTTAATGAAAGGGATGGAAAAGAAAATTCGTGATCTTGATACAGAAAAGGATGTCATCTTATGCCGTTATTTAGGATATGATCCTTTGCTGAAAGAAGCTGTCCAAGATCGAGTGAAAAATGCGTTGAAAATGGGGGGAATCCATGTTTCCTATTATGGTTGATTTATCGGATAAAAAAATCGTTGTAGCGGGCGGCGGTCATGTCGCCTACCACAAGATTCAACATTTGCTAAAATATCACGTTCATGTTTATGTTGTAAGCCCTACTTTTCACCATAGGATCGTGGAGCTGGCAAATGAAAAAAAGGTGACGCTTATTCAAAAGTCGATTGAATATGAGGATTATAAAGACGCTTTTTTCGTCATTGCTGCTACCAATTCCAAAATCGTAAATGATCAAATAGCCAATTCGGCCAAACCTCATCAGCTTGTGGTCAATACAACGGATCCCCAAAAAGGAAATTGCACGATCCCGGCATCTTTCAATCGTGGAAAATTAGTCATCGGTGTATCAACAGGAGGAGCCAGTCCCACTTTGGCTAAACAGATTAAAAACCAAATAGCCGAGCAATATGATGAGCGCTATGAATCTTACTTAGAATTTTTATTCGAAATCAGGGAAACAATCAAACAGCATATATCAGATCCGCAAGAAAAAAGAAAATGGCTGAAAAAAGCGGTAGACCCCATTTATCTATCTTCAACCAAAGAACAGCAACGGTTTAGAGAGCAACTGGAATCTGTATGGAATCACGATCTATTATGATTGGTTTGTTTGTGTTTGAATGGAGGAACAATAATGCAAAAGTTAATCGTACTTGCATTAGTAGGTTTAGCGGCACAATTAGTAGACGGATCGCTTGGAATGGGTTATGGTTTAACATCCACTTCCTTGCTGTTATTGTATGGCATCGCTCCGGCTGCAGCCTCAGCTTCTGTTCATTTGGCAGAAGTGGTGACAACGGCAGCGTCCGGCATTTCTCATATACGTTTCGGAAACATCGACAAAGAAATCGTCTTGAAATTAATTATTCCTGGATCCATCGGGGCTTTCCTGGGAGCTACCGTATTAAGTAATCTTCCGGGAGACGTGTTAAAGCCGTACATATCCGTTTTTCTTCTACTTTTAGGGGTGTATATTATATTTCGCTTTATTTTCCGATCCAGTCAGAATGAAAAGGCTGAAGGAAAAAAAGTGTCCAAGAAGCTGTTCATTCCTTTAGGGTTTATCGCCGGATTTTTCGATGCGACTGGCGGCGGAGGCTGGGGACCGATAGCAACCCCGACATTGTTATCTAAAAAGGATCTGGAACCGAGGAAAGTGATCGGTTCAGTGGATACAAGCGAATTTGCTGTATCACTTGCTTCAAGCATAGGATTTCTTCTTTCGCTAGGAGCGAATGAAATCAACTGGATTTGGACATTGGCCTTAATGATTGGAGGCCTGATTGCCGCACCAATCGCCGCATTTTTAATAAAAATCATTCCTTCCCACTTGCTAGGTGTCCTTGTTGGTGGAATGATCATTTATTCGAATATGCAAACATTATTAAAATCAGGAAATTTATCTGATTCGTGGATTACTTTTGCTAATATCGCCGTTTTCCTTGTATGGGCTTTAAGCGTACTGTTTGTGATGAAAAAACATCGAAATTTAGCGGCCCAAAACAGCCGTTTCACCAAAAATCTTAAAAAGATTCATGTCGAATAGAAAACCTTCAAAACTATCATACACGCCTGTTATCAGCAGGCGTGTTGTTCATTTTATTTGAAAAAATGATTGGTTAAGAATACAAAAATAGTATTCATCATCGCGAAAATGATAAAAATCGGATTTTTTTATAAGCAATAGTAAAGGAACCAGGAGTTTAAGGCGAAAAAATCGAATAAATATTATGTCGATTGAAGCGATTTTTCAAAATGGAAGAAAGAAGGATGAGATATGGCCTATTGTAAAGTTCGGCAAGCTGAAATCTATTATGAAGATTTAGGGGAAGGTAAACCGATTATCATGATACATGGTTATTCTCCTGACCATCGTTTAATGAGTGGTTGTATGGAACCTATATTTGCTAAGCGGGATGGGTGGCGACGGATTTATTTGGACCTACCCGGAATGGGATTAACAAAAAAATATAACGAAATCAGCAGTTCTGATGAAATGTTAAACGCCGTTTTAGATTTTATTCAAGCTGTCATTCCGAATCAAAAATACGTAGTTGTTGGAGAATCTTACGGTGGCTATTTAACGAGGGGGATTATTGAGAAATGTCAAGAACAAGTACTTGGTGCAGCATTTATATGTCCTGTTATAATTCCTCATCCAGAAAATAGAACCGTCGAGAAACATAAAATAGTAAGAATGGATAAAAAATTCGTTAAAACTTTATCAGAGAAAGAATTGGAAGATTTCAGAAATAATCATGTTGTACTGGATAAATACACTTGGTTAAGATACAACAACGAAATTCTAAGCGGTTGTAAAATAGGAGATGAAAAATTTTTAAATAAGGTGAAGAAAACATATGGGTTTTCTTTTAAGATTGATCAGTCTGATTTTACAAAACCGAGTTTATTCCTATTAGGAAGACAGGATTCTACGGTTGGATATAAAGATGCACTTGACATCATAGACAAGTATCCTCGCGGAACATTTGCTGTATTGGATACAGCAGGTCACAATTTACAAATTGAACAACCGCAACTGTTTAACACACTAGTAAATGAATGGTTGGATAGAATTGAAGAGTCCCTTTAACTAATAAATGAACGCGGAGGAGAAGATGGTATAGTTTTGTTCTTATACATAGGGTGATATAGTTCTAATATGATAAGAGCGTGTTATGATAAAGACGGTTTAAACACGCTCTTTTCTTTTATTCTTTTATCCACGTTATCCATTTTGAGCAACGATTATGGGTTTTATTTCTCGCGATTTTGGACTTGAAAACAGGATGTTTTGGACATCTTCTATCACTTGTTCCACAGAATCATAAGGAGGGCTGATTTGAAGCATTTTTCGAATGACCTCTTTAGTTTTTCTAGGCAACTTCAACTCTTCTTCCCAGCTCTTTTCCCTGATGGAAACAGACTTATAGGTTGAATACAGCAAAAAAAGAACAAAATGGCCAAGTGCCATTAGATCTTCTTGAAACGAGAAGGAACATCGTGCGACATGTTTGAAATTTTTCTCATTGAAATCATCACGATCTCCTATTCGACGTGCTAAACCAAAATCAATAATCAACAGCTGATCGTTGTTCATCAGGATATTTGGGATCCGCAAATCGCGGTGTATAATCCCTTGGCAATGCAAAAAATGAACAAGTTTTAACACTTCTAATAAGATCAGCAAAGAATCGTCATGATCAAATTCCTTTTTTTGTTGAAAAATAAGTTCTTCAAATGAGTATCCGTCCAATTTTTCCATCACTATAAATTTTCCGGTCTGATCTTGAAAAGAATCGATGTAGGAAGGAAAAGCCGGATGGGAAAGAGACTTCAATATGGCAGCTTCATTTTCAAAAGCGAGACAATCCTTTTGGGATTTTGCTCTTCGCTTCCTTAATTGTTTGACAACCACTTTTTGGCCAAGTGAGTTGTCAAGAGCTTCATACACCAGCCCATATCCTCCTTTTCCCAACAATCGAACGATTTCATAACGATTGTTGAGAACGGTTCCGACTTTTAAGGCCCTTTCGAATAAGTCTATCCACTTCTTCATACGCATCCGACTTTATTAGCTGCTATGGGAACGGAAGAAAAATCCGCTCGATTTCCATTTTTTCTTATAGTAATGGTGACCGTAGTGGGAAGAGTGTCTTCTTTCCCATTTCCTGCTGTCGTCGCTGCTATAATGGGAATGGTGACGGTAAGCAGAGGAGTCTAAAATTCTTTTTAAAAATTTTTTTAGCATCCAATCGCCTCCTTATTTTCTTTACGAACGAAAGGCCAAATGGTTTCAAAAAAGGATATGAAAATTGTCTTTTATTTAATAATACGAACGCATTGTAACACTGACAAGATGGAAGGTCGAAGCAAAAAGAAAGAAGGATAGTTATGCAACTGTTTTGAAGCAGTTAAATTGAAATTTAAGCGTTTCATGCTATGCGAAAGTAGAAGGGGATCATTCCAGTGAATATCTCCGCATGATCTCAAATATCCATCTTATTTAGCTAATACCAAATGGTGTGTCCCCAGCAACAGCAGCATCAGAACGACTTTTAGGTGGAAAATAGGGAGGAGGATAAATGAAAAATGAATTGTAAATTATAGAAATAGCGTTTTCACTGAAATATTGAATGGAATAGACTAAAATAATTTCTTACAATTCTTTCATTTTAAAAGGAAAAGATAGGTAATATAAAACATAATGACGGATGCAAAAATAAATTGGTTTAATTTGTGAGATGTTTAAGTCAAAAAGCAAAATCATTATCGTAACCAATCGATAAATAAACGAAAACATTACTCGATGAATGACTTTACAGGATCATATAGAATTCATTTCAATCAGACATACCGAAAGATTTATAATTGGTTGAAATGAAAATTAAGATCAGCGTTTCAAAATTTTTATTTTGTCTCAATGTAACAAGTATACTTATATTATGAGACAATCTATCCTTAACTTCCTATAATATATATTATGTAAACTAACTTATCTCTTCGTAATGTTAGGGGTTCTTCCCTTCAAGTTCCTATAAAAACAATTATTAGGCACTTCTTCTTCTAAGTTCCTCATAATTTTCGGGTGTTTTTGATGTGAACGAATGATCTATTTTTAGACGATAATCATCATCTTTTGAACTTGTTATCAATAATCGTTTATTATCACTGGAGGTGTTATTTAGATGTTGCTGCAAGAAGCTATTGATGGATTTTTACTGTATCTAAAAATCGAAAAAACTATTCGAAAAACACTGTTGCTGGTTATTCTTTTGATCTTAAAACATTTGAAAATTTTTTGGTTAAGCATATCGTTCCCTTGAATTGAATGACATTCATAAGACTCTCGTGCGACGTTTTATCCAAAAGCAAATTACAAAAGAAGATATGAAGCCACCGAAAAATCTCTTGTTTAAAATCGCTTACGAAGTACTGTACACGTGAAAATTTGATGATAAATGATTTCGTGGTTGGTTTTGATGTTTAAATTACTTGCAACGCTTGGTATGTGCAGATTTTATTTAGTTGACATAACATAGGACAGTTTGATCTATTTAATAACACCCATTCGTATCCATGGGGTAATCAAGATCCGTTAAAATAGACAATATCTTACTCAGACTTCAATGAAACGTTCCCGCGTGGATCAGTAATTTTTAATCTGCCTGATTTGCGTAGATAAAGGATCCACTTAGCATCTGTTTCTTTTAAAATAATCAATAACAAGATACGCAACTTGCCCGTTTGATCAAGGATTAAATCCCCACCCTCTCCTTTCAATTTTTCTAAAATATAAGGCAATAAAAAACTGCCCCAAAAGAAAAATTGGGGCAAACTTATTACAATAAGCGAAAAGAATCCTTTTAGAGCTCTTGATTTGTTGGGCGAATAATCATCTCATTAATGGCCACATCAGATGGTTGTTCAATTGCAAAGGCAATGGCACGAGCAATGCTCTCAGCACTAATAGCACCTTTATAAATTTCATCAATTGCAGATTTTAGTTCTAAATCTGAAATGTTTCTGGTAATTCAGTAGCAACTGCTCCTGGCGAGATAATAGTTGTACGAATATTGTTGCCAAACTCTTCTTTACGGAGACCTTCAGTAATGGCACGTACAGCAAATTTTGTACCACTATAAACCGAACCTGCAGGTCCTATTAAGTGTCCTGCTATTGAAGAAAGATTAATAATATGCCCTTCTTTTCTTTCTCTCATGGATGGAAGAACAGCAGCAATACCATAAAGTACACCTTTGATGTTGACATCGATCATAGTATCCCATTCTTTGATTTTTTTCTGATAAAGAGGTGATAATGGCATTAACCCCGCATTATTGATTAATACATCTATTTTTCCAAACTCTTTAAGAGCATATTCAGCTAGCTCTTCCATTTGTTCATATGAGGTAACATCTGTCACTTTATAAACAGCTTGCCCGCCATTATTTTGAATTTCTTCTTGTAATTTCTTTAATCGATCTTCACGGCGGGCTGCCAGCACCAACTTCGCACCTTTAGAAGCTAGTTCTTTTGCAGTAGCTTCTCCAATCCCACTAGAAGCACCTGTAATAATGGCAACTTTATCTTTAATATTGGACATTATAACTTCCTCCCTCTCTCTATATATGGTTTATATTAAATTGTTATATTCTTCATCCGTTACGGGTTCCAACCATTCGGTGTCTCCCTTTTGGACATTTGTACTTATTGCGATATGTGTAAACCAGCTATCCGGGGTAGCCCCATGCCAATGTTTTACACCTGGACGTATCTTTACTACATCCCCTTCATGAAGCACCTGTACCGGTTTGCCTTCTTCTTGGTAATATCCTTTGCCACCTGTAACAAGCAGAATTTGGCCGCCTGGATGCTTATGCCAATTATTTCTTGCGCCTGGTTCAAAAGTTACATTACCTATCGGACAATTAAAAGTGCTGTCATAAGGAACTAGCATTTCAAGCCATGCTGTCCCTATGAAATAGCCATTCGCGACTTTTTCACCTTTCGGGAAGATTTCACTTTCACTTAAATTAATTGAATTATCCATATTTTATTCTCCTCGTATAATAAATTTAGTTCCTACCCTACGAGTCTAGTTAACTTTGTTACAACCCGATCTACATATTTCTGTATATCGTTCACAGCGATATGAATTGCACCATCAACAATAAACAGTTCTTTCGCCAGTTCTTAAGCTTGTTTACTGAAGTAATACGAATCAACTTCACTTCCTGCACATAAGGCAGCCTAAATGGTCCTCTTTATTCAGGTTTGTTCACTCCCAAGCTGCAACGAACTTCCAATCCTGGCGTTACAGCTAATTTAACAACCAGGTCTGCAACACTCTTACGCGATACGACAGACCCTTTAAATGGTTCACCTTTCTGAGTTGTCTCATAGTCAATTTCATCTTTATTAGTGAACCATGCGGGTCTCAAAATCGTATAATCAAGGTCGGATGCTTCAATGATCGCAGCTGACTTTCGATATGGATCTAAAATACTGCCATACCTCTCTCCAGGGACTTCATCATAAATTCCCATTGAGCTAATAAAAATTAGACGTTTGACGCCAGTCTCGTCCATTGCCTTTACAATGTTTTTTGCCATTTGTTCCAGATTGCCCGCTAGATTGGCATAGATAACTTCTTGTCCAATCATTGCTTCTTTTAATTTTTCAATATCCATAACATCGCCTTCAATTACTCGGACGCGATCTGAATGAATATTTCTTAGTCTTCGTGAGTTGCGCAGATAAAGAGTCAACTTAGCATCGGTTTCTTTTAGGAATAAATCAATAGCAAGACGGGCAATTCCCCCGTTTGCTCCAAGTATCAAAACTTTAGTCAAATTCAAATCTCCTTTCTTTCTAAAGTATGGAGAATCTAGATAAGAGTTTGCAGGAACCGCAATTACGGAACTTTCTTTTTGGAATTACCTGTTATTTGCCCGTTCTATTTGCATATTCTGAACCTGCCGGATAGCGGTCTCCCGAAATCTCGATCTTTGATAGCGCTTTGTTTAAATCACTTAGTTCTTCCTGAGTCAGCTCAACGTCCACTGCCCCAAGATTTTCTTCCAGACGCTCCAATTTGTGCGTGCCGGGAATTGGAACAATCCATGGCTTCTGGGCAAGTACCCATGCGAGTGCGATTTGAGCCGGTGTTGCGTTTTTCTCTGCAGCAACCTTCTTTATCAGTTCAACCAGAACTTGATTTGCTTCGAGATTCTCTGGTTTGAAGCGGGGAACAATGCTGCGGAAGTCTGAGCTATCGAATGTTGAATTCTTATCAATTTTGCCGGTAAGGAAGCCCTTGCCCAATGGGCTGAACGGAACAAAGCCGATTCCAAGTTCTTCGAGCGTAGGTAGCAGTTCTTCTTCAGGGCTTCTCCACATCATGGAGTATTCACTTTGAATGGCAGTGAGCGGCTGTATCGCATGTGCGCGGCGAATCTTTTCCACCCCTGCTTCAGAAAGCCCCCAATGTCTGATTTTTCCTTCCTTGATGAGGTCTTGTATGACTCCGGCTACTTCTTCGATTGGCACATTTGGGTCAACCCGATGCTGATAGTACAGGTCAATGGTTTCGACTTTAAGCCGTTTGAGCGATCCCTCGACGGATTGCCTGATGGTCTCCGGCTTGCTGTCAAGCACCTGCTTGCCATCTACCATTTTAATTCCGAATTTGGTAGCGATGACCACCTTTCCCTTAAATGGGGCAAGCGCTTCACCTAACAATTCCTCATTCACATATGGTCCATAAACTTCGGCGGTGTCAAAGAAAGTAACACCGAGGTCAATTGCCTTATGGATCAGAGAAATCATCTCTTTCTTGTCTGATGCCGGACCATAGCCATAGCTCATTCCCATGCAGCCAAGCCCGATAGCAGAAACTTCCAGCCCGCTTTTTCCTAATTTACGCTTCTGCATATTTTATCTTCCTTTCTTTTGAGTATTCAATTTATAAGTTCAATTGATTCAGAGTTTTCTGCACTTATGTCAAACTTAAATATTCACTACCAATCCCATTAAAAATCATATTCCTTATGATTAGGGGAGGCAGAGTATCGATGGAACGGTTGATGTTCATTTCCTAATCAGTTAACTCAAAGTCCCATATGTCAAAATTGCTCTATTTTACCAATTTTGGAATGCGATAGCTTCTTCCTATATGCGCCAGCAAAATGATTTGTGAGGTTTCTTTGCCATTCTTGTCTGCAATTTGAGGAAAGCAGATACTAAAAACATGCCCTAATGTATAGAACTTACCATCACTTGTGATACGGTTCTCCGTACTATTTCGTTGTGTTGTATAAGAGCATTAAATATCAAAATTACGATTACAGAGCCATTTCACGATTTCAGGATCGTTATGTGAAAAGAACAAGCTCTTTTTCGTATCTAACGTAGCAATCATCTCCATATCCTCTTGGCTTAATTCAAAGTCAAAGATATTGAAGTTTTCGATAATTCTTACTTTGTGAACAGACTTTGGAATCACAACGATTCCTCTTTGTGTCAACCAACGTAAAATCACCTGAGCAACGGATTTATTATACTTTTTAGCTATTGATACTAAGACTTCATTCTGGAAGATGTTATTTCTTCCTTCAGCAAAAGGCGCCCAAGACTCTATCTGAACATTGTTCTCTTTCATAAATTTAGCACTTTCTATTTGCTGGCAGAAAGGATGCGTTTCAATCTGGTTTACGGCAGGAGTTACTTCATTATGTATCATCAAATCTACCAGTCGATCCATCTGGAAGTTACTAACTCCGATTGCTCTGATCTTTCCCTCACGATACAGTTCCTCCATTGCACGCCAAGATCCATATATATCACCAAATGGCTGATGAATTAAATACAAGTCCAAATAATCCAATTGCAATCTTTCCAGTGATTTTGCAAAAGCCTTCTTTGTGCTCTCATAACCAGCATCCTGAATCCAAAGTTTTGTGGTAACAAACATTTCCTCTCTTGGCACGCCACTCCGTTTGATTGCTCTGCCAACCGCTTCTTCATTTTGATAAGCGGCAGCGGTATCGATCAGACGATAGCCTGTCATTATGGCGTCATAAACACTTTGTTCACATTCATTTGCATCTTCAATCTGATAAACACCAAAGCCGAGTATAGGCATCTCAACACCATTGTTCAAAATTACTTTTTGCATATGAAATCCTCCTGTCTTTTGAATGTCAACACTCATTTTTTGCCCCATTTACAGCTTCTATTGTGCAGATTATCAGCACAATTCCCTTACTTTAATGTTCAACAAATTCAGTCCCTTCATTTACAAGGTAGATATGTCAATAACAAATCTACTCCTTTGTCTATCTAGAATTTGATATTTTTGCGGTGTTAATTAAGAAGTGGAAAAAGATTTGGCATCCTTATTATGCAACAAATGAAAAAGCGACTGGTATCACAATCATCTCAAATGATTGCCTAATCCTCTCACAACCACTTACGCAACGGACGAATATACATTAGAATGGAACTAGCATGAAATAAGAAACAAGGAGGAGCTTATGTCTGAACGAATTTATAAACAGCAAGATGAGCTCGCCAAAATCATTGAGCGTCACACAAGTCAAGACGGTGCTCACGCGACTGCTATTCCGTCTTTATTTTTCTCTCGTTACTCTAATGTTACAGGACCAAATTACGGAGTTTACAATCCTTCCTTATGTATTGTCGTTCAGGGTGAAAAGGAGGTATGGCTGGCACAGGAGCGCTTTAGGTACAGTCCTGCTGATTACCTTATTGCATCCGTTGACTTGCCGGTTGTCGCTCAAGTCATGGAAGCCACTTACGATGTTCCGTATTTGGCATTAAAACTTGAATTTACACCGAGTCAAATCTTAGAGGTTTTAAGTGATTCTGAAATTCGAATTGGCCTGAAAGAAAATACTAAGCGAGCAATGTATGTCAGCCCTATGGAGTTATCTATGTTGGATGCGGTAATCAGATTAGTTCGTTTGCTAGACGATCCGAAAGATATCCCTGTGCTTGCTCCTATTTACACGAAGGAAATACTCTATAGGGTTTTGCAAGGACCGCATGGTAGTGCGCTTAAACAAATTGCAATAGAAGGTAGTTATACTTATCGAATCAGTGACGTTATTGAACATATCAAGAATAACTATAATAAGTCTATTCGAATTGAGGAACTTGCGGAAATAGCGAATATGAGCGTTTCTTCGCTCCATAGGCACTTTAAAGAGGTAACAGCTATGAGCCCCATTCAGTTCCAAAAACAACTGAGACTACAAGAAGCTCGGCGCTTGTTATTAACCGAGTCAACAGATGCTACTGATGTCGCATACCGGGTAGGTTATGAAAGTCCATCGCAATTCAGCCGTGAATATTCCCGTATGTTTGGTTTTCCACCTATAGAAGATATAAAACGCCTAAGGGCGGAATAAGCTCATTCGTATCCATTCCATGGTAAAGGCAATGAGTACGCCCTATTCCCTCTTCACCCAATGATAGGCCCTCTTATGTGGACTTATAAGAATAACTTACCTGAGTACCTCTTTCATCCCCTTTGCAACCTGTATTGATTTAACTCCAAGGTCTACATAAGCGGGTATTCATAACATGAAAATCTTTCTTCAACTACCCTGCCCCCTAATTGAACTATAAACAATAACAGAGCCTAATAAATAAAAGAATTTGTGGCTCACTTATAATATTTAAAGAAAAAAGGTATGCCAATTCGGCATACCTTAATCAATATGTTTACTATAGAAAAATTAACCAACCGTACTTTTTCAAGTAATTGAATGAAATACAGACATAAAAATAACATATTACGTTGCTTTGCCGAGGTCAAGGGTATCTTCATGACCAGCTTTCCTGTTAGGTAAAAGAATCGTGACAAAAATGGCAACGACTGATCCTATGACTGTCTCCATGATGCGGGCCCATTCATAACCTCCCGAATGCAAAAAAGCCAAAACCATTACGACAGTTACGCCTATTTGTGAGATGCTGTCTTGATGAAGTTTAAGAGTTTTCGACATTGCCATCCCTATAAAAATACTTAGAAAAGCGGCCATTCCTGAAGGCATGATCCACTGAGAGACAATCAGACTGCATGCCACTCCACCTACAACCCCTAAGAAACGATGAATCGCTTTGGTTACAGCCTTTTCAAAAGTCGTATTGGTAATTAAAACGGCTGTTAACGGAGCGATATAAGGATAGAAATGGGGAGTAATGAAAGTCGCCAGCCACCATGAAATTCCTGCTGCTAGTGATATTTTAAAAGTCTGTAAGGTGATGCCTGCACGATTTAGTTTTCTACTAAGATGCTTTATAAACACTTTGGTGTTCATCGATATTTCCCCGTTATGATCCTTTTTGTTATTATGAGGCACAATTACAATCCAAGTGAAATATACTTAATTTCTAGATAGTCTTCAATTCCATAATGGCTTCCTTCACGACCGATCCCACTCTCTTTAAATCCACCGAATGGTGCTTGGGCGGCCGAAGGAGAACCATCATTTAAACCAATAATTCCATATTCTAATGCCTCTGTTATATAAACTGCTTCTTGAATATTCTCTGTAAATACGTAAGCAGCCAATCCATAAGGACTATTATTAGCACGTTCAATAGCTTCTTCTACTGTTTTAAATGTTGTGATAGGAGCAAGCGGCCCGAATGTTTCCTCATACATACAGTACATATCGTCAGTAGCATTCATAATAACAGTTGGTTCCATAAAAAAGCCTTCTTCTTCTTTTATGGAGTTACCTCCAACAAGGATTTTAGCTCCTTTTTGCTTTGCGTCTTCAATTTGTGCCTTTACTTTACGAACTGCTGCCTCATTAATGAGTGGACCTATATCTACGCCTTCTTCAAATCCATTACCCACTTTCAATTTTGCCACTTTTTCTGCTAGTTTATTAGAAAATTCTTCAGCCATCCCTTCTTCAACAAAAATACGGTTTGCACATACACAGGTTTGGCCGGCATTTCTAAATTTAGAAGCCATAACCCCCTCTAAGGCTTTTTCTATATCTGCATTAGCTGTTACGATGAACGGAGCATGCCCTCCTAATTCAAGAGATATTTTTTTCACAGTGTCAGCAGCCCCGCGCATTAAAATTTTTCCCACGCGTGTAGAACCGGTAAAAGTGAGCTTGCGTACACGTTCATCTTTTTGCCAAACATCCACAATCGGTTCAGCATCGCCTGTTACAATATTAATGACACCCTTTGGAATCCCGGCTTGCTCAGCGAGTTCTGCCAGTTTCAAAGCAGTGAAAGGCGTCTCTTCAGATGGTTTCAAAACGGTTGTACAACCGGCAGCAAGAGCAGGTGCTATTTTTCGTGTAATCATAGCTGCCGGAAAATTCCATGGAGTGATGGCTGCAACAACACCTACAGGCTGTTTTTTGACTATAATACGTTTATTGGGAGAAGATGCTGGAATCGTTTCGCCATAAATTCGTTTTCCTTCTTCAGCAAACCAAGAGATATAGCTATTGGCATAAAAAATTTCTCCTTTTGCTTCGGAAAGAGGTTTTCCTAGTTCAGTTGTTATGATTTCCGCTAGTTCGTCCGTATGTTCTTCAATTAAGTAATGCCATTTTAATAAAAGTTGACTACGCTCTTCGGCAGTCTTTTTAGACCACTCCTTGAAGGCAGAGTATGCCGCATCTACTGCCATTTTTGCTTCTTTTTTACCGCCGTTGGGAATAGTGCCGATGATCTCCTTTGTAGCTGGATTGATGACATCAATGGTTTCTTTTGCATCCACCCACTGTCCATCTATATACATTTTGTTTGGATACATAGGATTGTCCTCCTTAGATGTTGTTTTGAACTCATCCAAAGACTATCATGATTTTTGCATTAGGAGTACTTCCTTTATATACTAGGGATATAACAAAAAGTTATGAGGGATCAAAATGAGAACAGAGTGGCTAGAGGCTTTCTTGGTTACAGCGAAGACAAAAAGTTTAACAAAAGCTAGTGAACAACTTCATATGACACAACCAGCATTAAGCAAGCAAATTAGAAAACTAGAAGAAGATTTAGGAGCAACATTATTTACACGTTCTGCCAAAGGAGTAGAACTAACAGAAGCCGGGGATATTTTATTTGAAGAAATTGAACCTGTCTTACATAAAATTCGTTCTATACAAAAAAAGATTCTATCAACACAAAAAACTTCAGAAATTAAAATTGGAACGTGGCCGAGTATTTCCAGCTTTTATCTCCCATATAAATTAGCTACAGCTAAGGAGAACGACCGGGAAGTGAATATTAAAATTTTTTATCATTATTATGATATTTTCAATTACCTACATACCGGGGACATCGATGCAGCACTGTTAGATGATCGAGAAATTCAGCATTCATATTGGTCTAAACCTCTTTTTAAAGAACCTTTTTATTTGTTTGTCAATCATCTCCATCCACTGGCTAAGCATGAAGATGTCATTTATTTTAATGACTTCAAGGATGAACCCCTTGTTGTTCTCCCTTCTTCATGCGATGTTCGTATGTTAATAGAAGAAGCCTATAGACTTCATCATTCTCAACCGAATATTTCTTTTGAAATTGACTTTGGTCAAAGTATTATCGGGTTTATTTCAGCCAATTTAGGCATATCTATTCTACCAGAAATTTTTACCTATAATATTGATCGATCCGTTATTAAGGTTCTTCCGATTGCCGATTTCAACATCAAGAGACAGATCTCACTAATTGCACGAAATCCTGCAATAGGAAAGTTGCTATTTACCTTATTCTTTCATGAATAATCTGCTTAGGTCGAACAGAAGAACCAAGAACTTCGATAAATTGTTAATGTCCACAGAAATAATATGATTTCACAGATAATATTTTGGAATTTTGAATTGTTGTTTGTTCACATAGCCTAAGAGATTCTATTATGCATAAGATCGGATGACGAATATAGGTGTTGGATTCTTGGTATGGCATTAACAAGACTCCTCCCATGGTAGAATGGCTTTACCCATATTTACAGGAGAACTATTTCATCACACATTGAGTAATAAACTGCCGCAAAGGCAATCGCTAATCATCTTTTCATATCCAGAATACAATTTATGAGTTCAGATAAATCTTTAATCACTATATCTGCATGTATTAATTCATCTTCTACCGAAAAATCAAAATCACAACCAATAGACAGAAATTGATTATGCTTAGCTGCCATAAAATCGGATAAACGGTCTCCAACCACTATCCCTTCTGAAATTCCATGCTTCTCCTTAATGAAGGATACTAATTCTGATTTATTTCTACTACAAATTTCTTCTATACTGTATACCTTGCGTACCCAGCGGTCTAACTTATAGTAGTCCTCTATTGCTTTTAAATATTCCTTTTGGCCATTGCTTGAAATATATATTTCAAATTCCTTAACGAGTTGGTTAAAAGTCTCTTCTGCGTGAGGGTATAATGCCCCCTTGCCATTGAGGATGGATTGAATTAATTGAATATGAAAAATTCTGTTTGCTTTCTCTCTCACCTCATCTGAATGTTTTGGAAGTAAAGTTTCCCAAACTACTGGCAAGGGAACTCCCATTATTTCCCGATATTTTTGTATGGGCGTTTCCTTCTCCCATAGATCATGATCCCTTAAATACGAGAATGTTTCTTCCAGAGAGTTTTCAAGAATTTTATGGGTCTGAAATAATGTACCATCCATATCAAAAATAATTGCTTTTTTCAACTTCCTCTTTCCTACCCTTCTTTTCAATGTATTTAAATGAAGCTTAGGGGAATGACCATAATACATGTTCGATGCTTCATTCAATATCTAATTACATTTGGAGAATTTCTTGCTTTATAAAAGCTAAGATGGTTTGTTTTTGGAATAATGGATTAAAACCGTCATTTCAAACTTAAATAGCGCTTTTTTACCTCAGGAGTAGATCACCGTTTCTGCACGGTCTAAATGTTTTTTATATCAAAAACAAAGCCCCCTTCATTAGCTTATGGGGGCTTAACAGTTGATGTAAATTTAACTATTACAAAATTTTATTATAAAATCAATATTCAAAATTATTTATTTATGTCCAATTCCCTTTTTTCTTTTAAAAGTTTTTGAAATTCTATTTCTAATTCTTTAGACGGTTCAATACTTAAGCGGCTTAGCACTTCTGAAATTTTCGTTTCGAGTAAGAGACGTTGATCTTTTTTGCTGTCTCGAGTTTTTTGTGGTTGAACATGTTTATATTGCTGAAAGGTTCCTTCAAATAATTCTATCTTTTGATTACGAATGACCAATATTCGTGATGCGATATTTTCAATGAATCGGCGATCGTGTGAGACGAAGATCACGCTTCCTTCATATTCTTTTAGAAGTGACTCTAATGCTTCAACAGATTCTGTATCAAGAAAATTCGTCGGTTCATCTAAAATCAACGTATTAATGTCACTTAAAAATAGTTTTGCTAGTGCCACTTTTACTCGCTCTCCGCCACTCAAAACCCTTACAGGCTTATAAACATCTTCATTGAAAAAATGCATTCTTGCAAGGACCGTCCGAATAAGCGTTTCATCCTGCTTTGAAGAGGATTGGACATTCTCTATAATAGATTTTTCCACATCCAATATATTTAAATTTTGGCTAAAATAGCCCATTTTAACAGACGGAGAAACCATGATGCTTGGCTCTTGGTTGACGATCTTTTTTATTAGCGTCGTTTTCCCGCTTCCATTTGGACCAATAATCGCTAATTTGTCACCACCTCGAACCTGAAAATTTGCATGGCTCCAAAGCACACGTTCTCCAATCATACCTGTTACATCTTCTACACGAAAGATAATCCGATTTTTAAACGTTTCTGCATTCGGCAAGTTCATCTTAATTGGTGGGAGTTCTTTCACTTTTTTTGCCTTCTCAAGTTTTTCTAATCTCGTTTGAATGGCTTTCGCTGTTTTTTGCAGTTTCTTTTGCTTTTTGGCAAAGTATGGTTTTGTCCCTCTTACTTCCGATTCACTGACTCTTTTTGGCGTCTTCGTTGCTCTTTCCGCTTTTTTCTCTTTTAATTTTAATGCTTCTTCCAACTGCTTTTTCTTTTTCACATATTTTTCATAAGCTAATTGTTCTTGATGTTTCTCTGCTTCTTTTTGTTTTACGTAATCGCTGTAGTTGCCTGCATACTCTTTTATCTTTCCTTCATTGATTTCCCATATGGTTGTACAAAGAGCATCCAAAAATTCGCGATCATGTGAAACAATGATAAATGCCCCCTGCCACTCTCTCAGCTTCTTTTCTAACCATTCAATATGGTCAGTATCTAGATTGGTCGTTGGTTCATCTGCAAGTAAAAGTGCTGGATCTTGAACAAGAGCTTTTTGAATATATTCTTGCGTCACTTCACCACCACTTTTGGTTGTATCTGTTCGTTTAAACTGCGGTAAAAGTTCACATGCAGTTTGTTGAATAACGATACCTTCTTCTGGAGAAATCTTATTAGCTAGAATTTGAAGCAACGTCGTTTTCCCGCTGCCATTTCGACCAACTAATCCAATTCGATCATTTTGATGAATTTGCAATTGATCCGCATCTATCAATAAACGATCCTGTACATAGTGCTTTACATGATGAGCTTCTAATAAAAGCATATCAACATCTCCTTGTACCCGAGTTTAGGAGACAAAAAATGCCTCCTATCATTCAGAATAGGAGGCACAAAATCATAGGGCACACCAAAAGAAACGATCCTTTAGATCCAACCTATGAAAGTCCAATCCTATTCTGAAAAACGACAATTAAAGGCCTCATGAATGAAATGAAGCGGAGATTTTCTGCCAATATAGCCTTTAATTGTTGACCTTCGTGAATAGGATTAGAAAATCATTTAGTTGGTTCACCCTTCCGATCTTTTATTTTGATTACAATCTAAACGATACATTTAGAATTGTCAAATGGTAAGTGTAAATAAAAAACCTTTTTATAAATTTAAATTCAATAAACCACTTTTTCAAAACATATGTTGCAAAAAACTCTTTCATCAACATGGTCAATCTGTTAAGCCTAACGACTTTACAGAAACAAATGTTCGTAGACAACCAATGAAAGATTATGAGAAATCAAGTTTAGCTCACTTTGAAGCTGGCTTCACAACAGGTGGCGGTTAGATAGTTCCAGCACTAATTTTCTCGGAATAGCTCCATTAGGATTTGTAACTTTGATAATGGATAAAGAAATCGTCTATCGTTTTAAAAATTTTTCGGATAGCAGAAATCATCTTTGTCAGCCGATATTTTGGATGAAGAACAACGCAGGAATAAATCCTTATCTAAGTTTACACAAAATATCACAGAATATTTTATAATAAGCAATGATTCGGAAATTTCGCAATAGAACTTAAATTTCGCTGTTTCCCTTTCTATTATCAAGGCATCTATTTTTGATGGCATTTTTTAAACGAGAGATAAACTCCTCCAGCTTCATTTCCTTTGATTCCTCTTTTCCATATTTTCTAACATGAATGGATTGACTTTTACGTTCATGATCGCCCAGGATTAAAATATATGGAATTTTCTTCATTTGGGCTTCTCTCATTTTATAGCCGAGTTTCTCATCACGCAAATCAAGTTCAACTCTTATTCCTTCCTGTTTTAATCGCAGTGTAATTTCTTCTGCATACGCTTTATGAATGTTGGATACAGTGATGACTTTTACTTGAACTGGTGACAGCCAAGTAGGGAAGGCACCTCCAAAATGTTCAATTAGAATACCGAGGAAACGGTCGATGGATCCAAAGACAGCACGATGAATCACAACTGGGCGGATTTTATTCTGCTGCTCATCTATATAAGTTAAATCAAATTTTTCAGGCAATTGAAAATCCAGCTGAACTGTGGCACATTGATGACTCCTTTTCAGAGCATCTTTAATATGAATATCAATTTTTGGCCCATAAAAAGCGCCGTCTCCTTCGTTGATCTTATATTCATAGTTAAGTTTCTTCAAAACATTCTTTAAAGCATCTTCTGCTCTATCCCATAATTCATCACTGCCCATGTAATCATCTGGTCTTGTAGAAAGCTCAATTTCATATTCAAAACCAAAAGTGCTGTAAACATAATCAATTAATTTTAATACGGATGTCATTTCTTCCTCTATTTGTTCCGGTGTTGCAAATATGTGGGCATCATCTTGACAGAATGAGCGCACCCGCAACATGCCGTTTAGTGAACCACTGAATTCGTGACGATGGACTTGCCCAAACTCTGCCATTCGAATCGGCAGGTCTCGATAGGAATGAAGCTTATCTTTATAAATAAGCATATGTCCAGGGCAATTCATTGGCTTTAAAGCAAAACTTTGATTGTCTACTTCGGAAAAATACATATTTTCTTTATAGTGATCCCAATGTCCGGAGCGCTCCCATAATCGCCGATTCATCATAATGGGCGTACGGACTTCCTTATAATCATATGAATGTTGCAGCTCTCTTAAAAAGGACTCTAGTTCATTTCGAATGATTTGACCATTTGGCAAATAAAATGGCATTCCAGGTGCTTCCTCGGAAAACATAAATAATTCCAATTCATTTCCTAATTTACGATGATTTCTTTTTTGAGCTTCATCGACAAAATGAAAATAATCATCTAAATCTTTTTTGGAAGCAAAAGCTACACCATAAATACGTTGAATCATTTTATTGTTTTTATCACCACGCCAATAAACACCTGATACATGAGTTAATTTAAATGCTTTAATGAATCGAGTAGATGGCAAATGCGGTCCACGGCACAAATCAACGAATTCCCCTTGACGATAGACTGTCACAACGTCATCTAGTGGAATATCTTCTAGCAGTTCTCGTTTTAAAGGATCGTCGGCAAAGATTTTTTTGGCCTCTTCGCGTGATATTTCTACACGTTGAATCTCAAGATTTTCCGAGACGATTTTATTCATTTCTTTTTCGATCTTTTTTAACTCATGATGAGTAAGAGTATTTTTTAAATCAAAATCATAATAAAAACCATTTTCGATGACAGGTCCTGTCCCTAAATGAACGTCCCTGAAAACACGTTTGACTGCTTGTGCCAATACATGTGCAGTTGTATGTCTCATAACCTCTACACCAACTGATGAATTCAGGTCGTATAGCTCAATTTCTGAGTCCTCATGGATGCTATAGCTCATATCACACAATGATCCATTTACCTTACCAGCCACAGATTTCTTTTTCAAACTTGGACTAATGGACTCAGCGATTTCTTCTAAAGATATGCCTTGAACATAACTCTTTTTCTTTCCGTCTGGAAATATAATGACAACTTCTTCTCGACTCATAACGCAACACTCCTTTAATTTGATTTTTATAGTAAAAAACACGCCCATCCCTCAAAAAGGGACGAGCGTGCGTTCTATACCCGTGGTTCCACCCAACTTCCCATCACCATTCAAAAGTGACGGCTCATTTTGCTGTAACGTAGCAACGACGGTATTGATTACTACGATTTCACCAATACTGCTCCAAGGGGGTAAGTTTTTCTGCAGCGTTAGGAAGTTTTCAGCTACCCTTCCCTCTCTGTAAACCGTTAAGAAAAACTCATGTCCTTTTCATAGCATTTAAATATTTCAATAAAAAATAAAAACACACACTATCCCTCAAAAAGGGACGAGCGTGTGTTTCATACCCGTGGTTCCACCCAACTTCCCATCACCATTCAAAAGTGACGGCTCATTTTGCTGTAACGTAGCAACGACGGTATTGATTACTACGATTTCACCAATACTGCTCCAAGGGGGTAAGTTTTTCTGCAGCGTTAGGAAGTTTTCAGCTACCCTTCCCTTTCTGTGAACCGTTAAGAAAAACTCATGTCCTTTTCATAGCATTTACTAAATTTGTCATGATTATATAGGATGATCGTTTCTTAGTCAATATACATTAAATATTGTTTGTGTTCGATTGGAAGCCTATAAATTTTACTTAAAAGAAGAGTCATCACGTTCACTTAGAAATTTTCTTACTCCGTATTTAGTGGTTATTTTTTGATCGTCCATCGATGCCGCCAATCTAATTTTCTTCTTAAAACTATTTTCATGCTTCTACAAACTCATACGCTTCAGCTTCTCCATAATGAAGGGATAACGGTTTATTTTTTGGCCGTTACGAGCTATTGCTATGATAAAGAAATATTGAAGAATCTGAAGAAACCGGGGAAACCGCTGTGCGTAACAAAGAGAATCAGGACAACCTATTTAAAAAGAATTATCTCGTTTACTCATTCTCTTATAACGATGAAAAATATGTGACAATCGTCAGCAGCTATACTTATGCTTTCGATATTTTAGACCGGTCCTTGTTTTTGCTGTTACACAATGTTGTCGGAAGGAACATTGAGAATATCGAATATATGGTGGCATTGACAAAGGAGAATTGAAGAAAAAGAGTGTCCGCAATTCTTGACGCTTTATAATTTATCGCGTAACGTTAAAGATAGGAGTGTGATGTCTATGTCAACTACAGCTCCAATCAGTACAAAGGCAGTAAAAGAACGTGCAGCACGAAAATTGCAGAGGGCGTCTGCCAGCAAAAAACAGGTTATGTTATGAGTAGCACAATCAAACCTGTCCGGGTCGATAAAAATGATCCTTTGGTCAAAAAAATTATTAATAGCCGTTAAAATGATGAAACCTTGGCCCCGCTTCCATAGCGGGTTGTTTTGTTTTTGTGCCTTTCATAACTGGCGTTGCATCAAATGTTTTTTAACGATATGCTGTAATCCCCTGGCGATGACCCGGCAAGATCGGCAGGATTTTTAATGGGAAAATGATCCAAATTCATTTCGCTTAGCCCCTTAAACGTTTCGCCACTTAAATGCTTCCTATACAAGTCAATCATTTTTAGCATGTATCCGCCTACTTTCATTTCATTATTTTGTTTATTATATGCTTTATTTTCCATTTATCATCACAAAAAAACGGATCCAAAAGATTGGATCCACATTTTAATTATGAAAAGTGGTAATTCATTTTTTACCGTATACAATTTACCAGATTTTTAGGTTTTTCGTTTTGAACACCGGCTATTAAATTCGTTACGGCAAGATCAGCCATTTTCATTCTGGTCGCAGTACTGGCGCTGCCTATATGCGGAAGGGCGACGACATTCGGTAAAGTTAAAAGGGGATTATCTAAAGATACAGGCTCCTCTTCAAAGACATCTAAACCCGCTCCTGCAATTCCCCCGTTTTTTAAAACGTGATACAAAGCTGTTTCATTCACAATGCCTCCCCTTGCCGTATTGATGAGGATCGCATTCTTTTTCATCAAAGAAAGTTGTTCATAGTCGATTAAATTTTTCGTTTCCGGGGTATAAGGGGTCATAATACAAACGAAATCCGATATTTTCAGAAGCTCTTCAAGCGGAGCATATTGAACCCCTAATTCCTCTTCTTTTTCGTATTTACGCCTTCTGTTAAAATAATAAATTTCCATGTCAAAACCTTTTGCTCTTTTCGCCAAAGCCTCGCCAATCCGCCCTAATCCGATGATACCTAAAGTGGATCCGTATACATCTTGCCCTGTTAATTGCATGAGAGACCATGTTTTCCAATCTCCATTTTTTAAATAATCAGATGCCTCGATGAGACGACGTGCTGTTGCGATCAATAGTCCAAACGTTAAATCAGCCGTCGTCTCTGTTAAAACGTCCGGTGTATTAGTGACCATAATACCATGATTGGTTGCGCTGTTAATATCGATATTATTATAACCGACGGCCATATTAGCAATGATTTTAAGCCTTTTTGCTTTTCTTATGAGCGAATCATCTATATTGTCTGTTAACATGCACAATAAACCGTCAATATCTTCTATTTCATTTTTTAAAATCTCATACGGTACAGGGGTGTCTTCTTTTTCCCACATTCGCACATCGCAAATAAGACTTAACCGGTTTATGAATGGTTCAGGAATTCTCCTAGTGATATAAACTTTCGGTTTCATTGACTACCTCCATCATTTCATAAAGATGTATCGTAAATTTCACAGCCTTTTTCTTTTAAGGTAATATCAATCCAGCTTCTGTCTACGGTTCCTTCTTCTATGGATTGAAAAATCTCTTTCTCTTTTTGAGACTGTGTTTTTACTTTATTCAGAATCTCTGCCGCCTCCTCTGCTGGGACAACTATGAGACCATCCTCATCTCCTACAATAAGATCTCCCGGTTGACGTTCATTCGCAAATGAATAGAAAAAATGTTTACTTACTTATTGTTAATTCTGATATTTGTTCTTTTTTCTCTCCCATGCGTCTGAAAATCGTTGCGAGAATGGAACCGGAGATGTTATGCCAAACGCTAAAAATCGCACTAGGCACAGCTGCCATGGGCGAAAAATTAACGGTTGCAATGGCGACACCCAATCCCGAATTTTGCATTCCTACTTCCATTGCCACTGCTTTTTGTTTGGCTAAATCCATTCCGAATAGACGAGCGAGCAAAAATCCCAGCAAAAAGCCGAGGACATTATGCAAGATAACGACAGCAAAAATAAGCGGACCTGTGGTAGCCAGCTTATCGTGACTGCCTGCCACTACACCTGCTACAATCATAACGATCGCAATGGTAGATACTAGCGGCAGCGCCTTTGCACTTGCTTCCGCCTGCTTGCCAAAGAATTTCCTAATGACAAATCCGAGTGCCAATGGAATAATCACCACTTGAATAATAGAGACGAATAATGACCACATATTGATGTCTACCCACTTGCTTGCCAGTAGCAAAATAAGTAACGGAGTAACAATCGGTGCTAGAATGGTTGAAACCGATGCGATCGACACAGCGAGGGCCACATCCCCTCTTGCTAGAAACACCATCACATTCGATGCCGTTCCACTTGGACAGCATCCTACCAAGATGACGCCAACAGCCACTTCCGGCGGCAGATTTAATCCCCAGGCCAATAAGAAAGCCAATCCCGGCATGATAATGTAGTGGCACATAACACCTAGCGCTACATATTTTGGCCGACGAAATACTTCTTTAAAATCGGCTGCGGATAATGTGAGTCCCATCCCGAACATAACAATTCCTAACAACGGAACGACATAGGCTCCGATCCATTGGAAATGGTCCGAGAATACATAGGCAATAATGGAAAAAAGAATTACCCAAAGCGTAAAGGTTTTGCCTGCAAAAGAACTAATTTTTTCGATAAATAACATGATGATAGCCACCTCATTCTCATTTCTAGTGATTTGATAATTAGCTAGATAGTATGTTATCAGAATTTTTTATATTTTACAATTTTACTATCGATTTCTTCACTTTCGCTTTCTTAATAATAAAAAAACTGTCGCATACAAAGAACGTTTTTAGTTTTTCTGCATGCATCTCCTTTTAATCGATACAAGATTGAGGAAGGTCCAGTACATATTGTAGGTGCCTTCGGATTTATCAATTATCCCCACTTACAATTGATTATTTTAGAACAATAGCTTTATCACAACGAATGTAGGCTGCAAAATAACTTATCGGCATTCTTCGCATTATCTCTTACGATTATGAATTTCTTTATTCCCCCTATTTTTTCAAATTCTCATTGGCAGACGAAAAACGCGTTTTATTGTTCTATCCCTATAACTTTCATTGAAATGACCGATATAAGCTATAGAAAAAGAAAAGGAGATTTCAACATGAATATTTTTAGAAAGTTATCTTTAAACAAATTTAAAAAACTTTCATTTGCAACAAAATCCATCGTTGCAACCACAGCACTCATCCTATTAGTCGGAACCATACTTATCCTTTCAAGTTTATCCATTCAAAACGAAGTATTGACAAAAGAAATGGAGAAGCAAGCGACGAATATTGCACAACGTTGGGGAAACGAAATTGATCCCTTTCTGGTTGAGAAAGCCGCATACGAAAAAGATTTTGATGGTAAAACCCAAAGAAAATTAACCGCTTTTTTTGACAAAATTTCGAGTACCAATCCAAATGTTGCCCAAGCATATATAATGGGAACCAAACTGAATCAAAAAAATCAATCCGCTATTATTGCGACACCCACTAACATTAAAGAAGGATTACAAAAAAATGGAATCAACGTCGGTGATTTATATGAACAACCGAAAACGATCGCTAAATCGATTAGAGAATTAAATAAAACAAAAAAAATGACCGTTTCGGATGTGTATGAAGACCAATTTGGAACTTGGGTGACCGTGCTTTATCCCATCAAAGACAGTACAGGGAACGTATGGGCTTTCTTTGGGGTAGACGTGGATGCGAGCATGGTGAAGGATGGAACGGAAAAATTTTTGCTTAACTCATTGTTGATTCTGATACCTGCCATTATCGTGATCATTCTTATTCAAGTATGGGTTAGTCGCAGAAGCTTCAAACCATTAAAACAGTTATTAACGGGGATTAACGAAATGAGAAACGGAAATCTTGATATTCAACTTCCTACCAGAGAAGATGATTTAGGGAAAATGAATGAAGCATTCAATGAAATGGCTTCTGAATTAAAATCAATGATTGGAAAAATGAGACAAACCTCTGATACCTTATTACAATCATCTAAATTAGCATCAAAAGTTACGGAACAATCGAAAGATCACTCTGTCATCATCAGTAATAACATTAAACAAATGATCGATGGGATCCAAGTACAAGAAGTATCAGTAACAGAATCAGCAGGAGCTATCGAACAAATTGCGATTGAAATCAACACGATCGCACAATCAGCTCAAGATGTTTCTACCGTATCTAAACGTATGGAAGATTACGCAATAAATGGTCTAGACGCAATCAATGAAGTCATTTCACAAATGAGAATCATTAATGACACTGTAAAACAATCCAGTCATGTGATCACTTCGCTACAAAAACGTTCAAACGAAATTACCGGTATTCTCGAAGTCATTACCAATATTTCAAGCCAAACGAATTTATTAGCTCTTAACGCTGCGATTGAAGCGGCTCGCGCAGGCGAACACGGTAAAGGGTTTGCGGTCGTAGCGGAAGAAGTCAGAAAGTTGGCGGAAGAGTCTAACCATTCTACTGAGAAAATTGCCAAAATCATTGAAGAGATCCAAAATGAAACCAACAACGCTGTTTCCGCTATGGAGCATGGAACAGCTGAAGCAGAAAAAGGAACCAAAATTGCTCAAACAACCGGAGAACTTTTCTTTAAAATTAAAGAGATTGCAGACCAAATTTCTAGTCAAATCGAAGGTGTTTCAGCCGCATCTCAAGAGATTTCTGCCGGAACAGAAGAAGTTACGGCATCTGTCAAAGACCTTGAAGCAATTGCACAAAATAACTCAAACTTCACTCGTGAAATAGAAGAAAGCACTGGACAACAATTAGAATCCATCAACCAATTATACGAAGCTTCCAGAGAATTAAATGAGTTAGCACACGATTTGCAATCCATGATTACTAAATTTAAAGCATAATAAAAAACCGATAGGCATATCCCCTATCGGTTTTTCGCTTCATTTGGATTCTTTTCCATTCATTATCTCTACAATATCATACTAGAAATAGAGATTTCTGATAAATATTCATGTGTTCCTTCAAAAAGGTTATATATTTGTCTACTTCTTCCATTGTCGTATATGGTGAAATGGAGAAGAATTTGTGTGCATAAACAGGTAGCCTTTTGGTCTTATCACGAACAGGAATTAATCTTTGTTTGGATGTATTGCCAAAATAGATCCTGTCTCTGTCGGCACCGATTAATTCAGCAAATCCACTATTATATTCATTAATGGCCACTACTTCGTCTTTTGTTAATTTCCCTCCTAGTTCTTCTTTCCAAAGAACTTCGTTCGGATAAAATCTAAAAGTTGTCACTGGCGCTATTTCGTTTGTCACAGCTACATTGGCAAACTCTCTTAGCAAAGATTCTCTAAAAGCTATGTTCACACGAATATAATTGGCCAACAGTGACTGGTAGCCTTCAATCCCCATCGATAACAGTGAAGCATATATAGTAATGGCACTACCCATACGAGAACATTCCAGCGTGTAGCTTGTATGATAACTTCCATACCCTCTATTGCCGACATAAGGCGTTTCAGAAGCATCTAAGTCTACAAACCTTAAATCTTCCCTGTTTTTTAACAGAAATAAACTTGATATGTAAGGGGTTTGGCCCATTTTATGAAAATCAAAGACCATACTGTCCGCTAAATGTATACTCTTTAATTTTTGTTGGTATCTTTTTAAAACTGAAGAAACACGATCTTCGAATTTTAATGGATTCTTCACAAAATCATATTCATTAAAGAATGTGTACATTGCCCCCATAGCAGAGTCGGCATGGATATAAATGGGTTTTAAGTTGTATTTTTGCTCTAATTCGCTAGTGATAGCCTTTATACCTTCAATATCATCTATACCAAAGGTGTCTGTTGTTCCCATAGTCGCGAGGACGTAAACCGGTATTCCACCTTCAGAGATCACTTGTTCCATTTTGAGTTTCAGATCTTCTAAATTCATGGAATGGTCATCATTAACCTTCACACGTATCATGTTGTTGACACCTATACCTGTTGCTTCTGCTGCTTTATAAAGACTGTAATGAGATAATTCGGAGCAGAAACAAAATATGTTTTTAGGAACCCCCTCTTTATTCGAATCCGGGAATTGACGAGAAATCGCGATTCGTAATGAATGAAAGACGGCTCCTTGTCCTCCCCACGTTGCATATCCGGCACTTGTATTTTCGTCATACCCTACCATTTTGGACAGCATGCTCGTCACCATGACTTCTGCTTTAGCTGCACCTGACCCCTCTACATCCCAAAGGGCATTCCCATTTAGCAGAACCATGACTAAGTTGCCTAAAATACTGGCTATATTCGGCAGTGGTGATACATTTGCTACATAATTGCTATTCACAAAACGGTGACCTTTTGCCAGATCAATCAGTTCCGTAATCGTTACTTCCATTGGCAATCCTTTTTTCGGTACATTGACCTCTTTGATCACACGATTATAATAATCTTTTGTGTAATTGGGCATTTCTCCTAAAGTTAATTTGGAAGGATCTTTTAATTCATCGATTTTAGTAAAAATAGTATTGATATATTCTAAAATTTTTTTTCGTTGTTCCTCATTTCCATCAGCACTAGGAAATAATTGTTGCAGTTGATTCATGTTAGTCATTTGCAAATCCTCCGATTGTCCATTCATAATGTTAGTATCAGCGATCTATGGCGAATAACCTCGATTCAAAAACGCTCTCCCGCTCTTGTTACCAGCTGCTTGCCTGAATATGTCTCAATCTAAGAGCTGACAGCCGGTTTTAATCTCCCCTTTTCTTCATTATCCTTTTGCTTTTAAATAGCCCAATCCTTAATTTTTTAAGAAAGGGTTTGAATGAAAAAGAGGGGAGTTTTAGATTTAAAATTAGATTCGAAGCTGTCCTTTAAACCGTATGGCGCCACATTCTTTTTATCGGCTGGAAAAATAAAGAATTTAGATGGCAAAATAAATGGAATGTTAACTGCTTTAAGAAATGCATATTTCATATAGACATACAAACAGCCCCCATTCAATTGGAGGCTTCCGCACAATTATGATTAAATCAGCGATTTTTTGAGGTTTCGCAAATAACGCGAGCGAATGATTAAGAAATAGATGACTTGGGCGATGAAAAAACAAGCTAATACGATGATCATTTCTCTTGCAATAGATAAGATATAAAAACTTTGCAAAGCCATAAAAGCGAAGACGCTATGAATACAGGCGACGACAATGGGGACAAAGAACAGCAGCGCCATTTGACGAGTGACGATTTGATTCAATTCTTGGTCGGTCAAACCGACTTTTTTAATGGTTAAATATTGACGTCTGTCATAGTCCAAATCACTGTACAAACGGAAATATAAAAAGCTTCCTGCCGCGACGAAAAAGACTGTTCCAATCAATAAAGCGACAAATAGCATCGTTTTGTACATACTCATCTGGTTGGCATAAATAGTACCGCTGACCATCATGGAGTAAGGGCCTTTTTCACCAGGAAAGGCGCTTCCGTTGTTTACTAAACGATTGGCTATTCCTGCCGTTTTTTCAAACCGCTTCGTATAGTAGCCTGTGAACGTTTCCCACTTAACAGGTTTGATTTTGGGATATAACTCATCACTGACAACCAGGCCTTCATGAAAAAACTGAAGAGGTAAAACCGCATTTTTCGTGTACGTTAAATCTTTCCATGTTAAATTTTGCTGCGGGATCGCATATGTTTTCGTTTTCGGCATGATTCGAAAAGAGGTTGATGATGACAAAGAGCGTGCTTTGTTCCCAGCCAGCGGTTTTTCTCGAACATCCAGCCCTGCCAACTTAGACAATTTTTTATATTGTGAAAAAGAAAGAACCGGCAACAGCTGCTCCATGGAACGTGAAGACGATGTTTGATCAAAAGTCATCATTTTTACGATTTTGACTGGCAATTGAAATTTTTTGTAGTGCAGATGCTTATTGTGAAAATCCTTTTCGATCTGCTGTAAATGCTGTTGATGCACTGGTGATCGATCCAATGCAAGATAGCCGACGGCAACGGGATTATCTTTTTGAAATTGGCGATTCATTACATTCATGGATGCGAGTGTCCCAATTGCGCAAAATGCCACAGTGGAAACGATGGTGACCATAAAAAACATGCGGGCATTGTCTTTTATACGATAAGCTAAACTTGAAATCGTAATAATATTCGTTTTTTTCCAAAAGAAAGATCGATTCTTTTGCAATAATTTTGTAATAAAAACAGAAAGTTGTGTGTAGAAAAAATAAGTTCCGACAATAATCATTCCAATGACCGGCATTATTCGAGACATCATGTTTCCTATCGTTGTCGTTGCGGCCAAGTAATAACTAACCGTTAAAAGAATAGCTGCGAATAGCGATAAAAGTTTGGATACTTTTGGTTCTTTTTTCGGCTTTTCTCCTGCTTGGAATAGATCAATCAGTTTGTTGACTTGAACGAGTATGGTAGTGAATAAGGAAATACAGAAAAATAAAACGAAAAAGGCTCCAATCGTCAAGAACAATGCTTTTGGAGAAACGTAAAACGGTAAGGATTCCATTCCAAACATTTTCGATCCAATCATTAAAAACAATTTTCCAGTAATGAGGCCGATAATAATTCCTGTAATGATCGCGCCGATTCCAATCAGCATATTTTCCAGAAAAACCATAGAAACCAATTGTCCCTTTGTCATCCCGTGCATCATCAAAATTCCAAATTCTTTTTTACGGGATTTTAGAAAGGTACTGACAGAATAAAGTACAAATAAGAAAGAAAACACGTACATGATCATTTCCGCTGCTTTCATTAATTCCACCGCCGTTATGGCAGTGACGCCTTTTTTGATTCCAGGATGAAAAATAAACAAAGCATACACAAAGAAGATCAAAACAGAAAAGGCGCTGCTGAAAAAATAAGCGGCATACGTTCTTTTGTTTCGGGTGACATTTCTATAGACGAACTGTGGAAAGTTCACGACTGTCACCCCCTAATAAAGAAAGCATATCGATAATTTTTTGGAAAAAAGTTTGGCGGTTATCGCCGCGGTAAATTTCATTATAAAGTTGTCCATCTTTAATAAAAATCACACGATGACAATAGCTGGCGGCCACAGCATCATGCGTCACCATCAAACAAGTAGCGCCATCTTGTTCATTGATCTTTGTCAGCATTTCCATTACATCTTTGGAAGACTTCGAATCTAAGTTTCCTGTCGGTTCATCTGCCAAAATCAAAGAAGGTTTGTGAATGATGGCACGGGCAATCGCTGTTCGCTGCTGTTGACCACCTGATATTTCATACGTTCTCTTCTTTAAAATAGATCGGATTCCTAGTTTCTCACTAACGACCTCAAGTCTTTTTTTCATTTCACGTACACTGACGCCGTCAAGGGTTAGCGGCAGTACTATATTTTCCTCAACAGTTAAAGTATCGAGCAAATTAAAGTGTTGAAACACAAAACCAAGCTCATGTCTTCGAAACAGCGCCGTCTCCTTTCGACTTAAAGTGTGGGGATTTTTCCCATTGATGAAAATTTCACCCGCTGCAGGGCGATCAATAGTGGCGATCACATTTAAAAGAGTGGTTTTCCCGCTTCCAGACGGCCCCATAATGCCAACAAATTCGCCTTTTTCAACAGAAAAATGGATATTATTTAATGCTTTATAGGCCACCTTGCCCTCATAAATTTTTTCCAAATGTTTCACTTCTAAAATCGACATTTCGAATTCACTCCCTGATCATTGGTATCTTCATTTTATCGAGAAACCCGCTTTCTCACCATTTCGTAAGATTACAGTTGACTTACAGTTTTGTAAGGTTTCTGATTGCTAGAAGAGAATTCGAACCATCGTTCCTTGCCCCACTTTCGATTCTATTTCGATACGGTGGCCTAATTTTTCACAAATTTGTTTCGCTAAATGTAGACCCATTCCTGTGGATTCTTGGAAATGACGACCATTTTCGCCAGTGAAATATGGTTCGAAAACACGGGGCAAATCGCTTTCTGGTATTCCCACCCCTTCATCTTGTATTTCCAAAATGATATGACGGCCCTGTTTCAATCCGCGAAAATATACTTTTCGATTTTCATGAATCGTATATTTTACAGCATTTGTGATCAGTTGTGTCAAAACAAAAGACAACCATTTTTCATCAGTGGCTATAGTCAAGTTTTCAGGGATTTCTATCGATGGAAAAACGTGTTTTCGAATAAAAAGACGTTTTTGACTGGATGTAACTGAACGGACCATTTTTTCCAATTGAATCGTTTCTACATAAAAATCGTGTTCAAATAAATCTAAACGAGCCGTATATAAAACCATTTCTAATCCTTTTTTTAAACGATCGAGCTCATCACCAATGGCCCGAAAACGAACATCATCCTCATCTTGAATAATTAAATGAATAACGGATATAGGAGTCTTCATTTGATGTACCCATTGATGAATAAATTGTACATGATCTTCCAGCTTATATTTATAGTTATGTAAATCTCTTTTATAATGATCGAATTGGCTGATGAGAAGTTGATGTAAACTTTCAGATAGAGGGGATCGCTGCAATTCGCTCGTAAAATCTTCCATTGAAGTCAACGGCTTTTCTAATCGTTGATAAAAAGAACGATTCGTCCAATATCGGTAGCAAAGATAGGCGATCAAAAGACAAGTACTGAGAAAGATCGCATATAAACTAATCGTCAAATGATGATAACCATCCAGCCAGTAAATGGACGTCACCACGAACAATTGAACGAAGTAAAGAAAAAGGAGCGGCAGTTGATCTCGTATAAAAAGCTTCATTTTTTCGTCTCCCAGTTTGGCATGAATCGATATCCTTGGCCACGAATGGTTTCGATCGCATCATGAATCTGTAATAAAGCTAATTTTTTCCGGACCCGTGTGACATACACATTTAAAGTGTTGTCGTCCACAAACGCTTGATCATCCCAAATTTTTTCTAATAGTCGATCACGGCTCACGACTTTCTCTGCTTTTTTCATCAATTCATCCAATATTTTGGCTTCCGTGAGACTTAGATCAATGGTTTGATCCTCTAAAGAAAGCAACAGACGTTCCAGATCCAGCTTTAAACCCGACACAATCACCATTCGTTCATTGTTAGAATGGGCATACGGCCCATAGGCGCGTCTTAATTGACTATTGATTTTAGCTGTCACAATTTCATAATCAAAGGGCTTTGTAATATAATCATCTGCTCCATTTTCCAGTGCCATGACTTGGTCCATTTTACTGTCGCGTGCAGAAATAAATAAAATGGGACAAGTGGAAATGGTGCGAATTTGACGGCACCAATAATACCCGTCAAATTTAGGCAGGTTCACATCTAAAAGAACAAGATGTGGATCATATTGTTCAAATTGAGCTTTGACTGTTTCAAAATTTTCTATTGATTTTGTATCAAAGTTAAATTTATGTAGATGCTTTTCAAGTAGACGAACCAGTTGGATGTCATCTTCTACAATCAATATTTTAAACATAAAAATCCCCCCTTTTTCCCTACTATGATTGTATCAAAATGTCAAAAACGAATGAAAATGGAAATCGATTGTCCTGGTTTTCTAGTGTAGAACGAAAGGTGAAAAAGCAAAATAGCCCATTGCCTAGTTCTATATAGAACAAATTCTTAGTGGAATTTGAACATTTATTTTATAGAATTGTTTAAAAAATGGCTGAGCTCCGGAAAAAGAACATTGCTTTTCACGAAAAAAACACTCCATCCCAATGATGGAAGTGTTTCAATAAAACTTAATAAGTTTAGTATGATCCTTTTTTAAAAAGTTCTCTCTACTCTCTTTATGTCTATGCACAGCACATAGCTTCGACTTTTTCTTTTACAAAATACCACAATTCTTTGTTCATCAAGCTTATCCAATTTTGTATGGATTCTAAGAAAAACCTTTCTGTTCATTGCTCTATGATTCAGTGAAAATGAAAGAGTACAGATTGGGAAATTTTCCTTCTAAATACCGATATTTGAATATCCGTCAAACTATAAATTGACCCCTTTCATAACTTCTTCCGGATAACGTTCTCCTGCTGCGACACCTTGAGGCGCAACTTGGTTAATCCGAGCCAAATCATCATCCGTTAATGAAATGTCCAGTGCTTTCAAATTCTCCTCTAGGTAAGGGATTTTCTTTGTTCCCGGAATTGGAACAATATCCTGTCCTTGTGCGAGCAACCAAGCCAGTGCAAGCTGGGAGGGCTGACATCCTTTTTCTGAGGCTATTTTTCGGATTTGTTGGACTAAATCTAAGTTTTTCTGGAAGTTTTCACCTTGAAAACGTGGGGAATGACGACGATAATCATCTTCTTCTAAATCCTCAAACTTCTGAATTTTCCCGGTCAAAAATCCCCTTCCTAATGGACTGTAGGCAACAAAGCCGATTCCCAGTTCTCGGCACGTTGGCAAAATTTCGTCTTCGACATCGCGGCTCCACAGTGAGTATTCCGTTTGCAAAGCGGTAATAGGGTGGACAGCATGAGCACGGCGAATCGTTTCGGGAGCTGCCTCTGACATTCCAATATAGCGAACTTTTCCTTCACGTACTAAATCAGCCATTGCTCCGATGGTTTCTTCAATCGGTGTGTTCGGATCCACCCGATGTTGATAGTACAGATCAATATAATCTACGCCTAAACGACGGAGACTTGCTTCGCAGGCTTGTTTTACATATTCCGGGCGTCCGTTTACTCCTAAAAACGTTCCATCCTCTGCTCTTACGTTGCCGAATTTGGTGGCAATGATGACTTGATCCCTGCGCCCTTTGATGGCACGCCCGACGAGTTCTTCATTCTTCCCCACTCCATACATATCGGCTGTGTCCAGAAGCGTAACACCGAGGTCAAGAGATCGATGAATGGTTTTGATCGATTCATTATCATCCCGACCGCTGTAAAAATCCGACATTCCCATGCAGCCCAAGCCAAGAGCCGATACTTCCAATCCCAAATTTCCCAATTTTCTTTTTTGCAATTTTGACTCTCCTCTCTTTCAGAACGATAGGATATCTTATAATTCCTTCGAAGCCAAAACTTCATGAATTGTCCTTACATCTCCATCGCATGGTCCGTCCAACAACAGCCTCATCACATTGATACTTTTTCATGAAGCGTATTGACGATACTATAATGGATCAATCTTTTCATCGTTTTTAGGATTCGTCGAAATACGGAAAAAGCTTGTACACATAGAAAACTAGGATTTGTCGAAGAGATTCTCCTATTCATGACTTATACACTCAATTTACTCTAATGCAAGGAACGTGCATCCGTAGGCACCATCAAAGCTTTTCTATTCAGGGCTGGGACGATTCACCACTGAAAAAAACGCAGCGATGCATGAAGCTATAAGTACGGCAACTGGTGCTCCGTCCCTACTATGGTATATCCATGCAACAAAGCCTCATCCATGTATACTTTATTCTCCTCATGTATTGTACATGACATCAAAATTCCTAGATTTCATTCCCTCTTCTTTATTTGACTCTCAATCCTTCTTATCTAGTATTCCATTTCTATTTTCTGCCACTAATGTGTTATAGAAAAACTGCAACACTCTTTGATAGGCGTCTCTTGCAGAGTCAACATTGTAAGAAGAACGGGTATCATTAAAGAACGCATGATGTGTATCTTTATAAATTTGATAGTTAAATGTTTTGCCCTTTTGTTTCATGAGTTCGGCGAAGCGGCTGACTTGGCCGGTGATCCGTTTGTCTAATTCGCCGTAAAAACCGTATAACGGGCAGTGAATTTGTTCGATTTCATTTTCTGACGGAGCAGCTCCATAAAAGATGACCGCGCCTTTTAACTGAGGATCACGGCATGCTAATAACGCTGAAAGGGCACCGCCCATGCAAAATCCAACAGAAGCAACGCCCTGGCCTTTAGATATCTCACACTCCTCTCTCAAATAGCTGGAAGTGGCTAAAAGCTGCTGAATATAGTCATCTGAATGGATTCCCCCAAACATTCTTTCAAACGTTTTCGAAATACGGATTTGTTTCTCTTCGTCCAATTCTTGTAGAGCCTTTTTCCTTTCTTCTTCGTTCGTCCACGCCGTATGAGGTAAAGAATTAAGAAAAGCTTTGACTTCTTCGACTCGTTCCACGCGCAAATCTTCTATTCGTTTCCCATGCTTTGCATATAAATCAGGAGCAAAAGCTAGATAGCCAGCTTGTGCGAATCGCTTCGTCACATCTTGGATATGATCGTCAACACCCCATATTTCTTGAATAACGATAACAGCGGGCAAATTTTTCGAAACTTGATCCATTTTAGCCATATAACCAATATATTCTTGATCTTTTCCGTAACGAACCCAACGTGTTTCTACTGCCATAAAATCTCCTCCGTTTCATGAAAAGTGACTGTACTCTATATTCCATCCTTTACCAAAAAATCCTTCATCAGCTATCTTATCAAAATTCCAAATTCATTTACATAAACAACTGCTTTGAATACAACGTTTTTAATTTCAGTCCATTTCTTTTTAAGAGTGTCTTTTTCTTTTTTCTGTAAAAATTAGAAATATACAAACCGAAATTTCAATTCAGCTGATCAAGCGAAAACGATTTCGTAGCAAATCCTGTCCAACAAACTGTACAACCAATCACTGGCAAAGGATATTTTGTTCTATTAGTCTTAGATATCCGATAACCTTATTCCATTTTTAGAATTGAGCAAGATACGTGGGATTTAATCAGCTTTGTGTTACTATATGGTGGAATCCAATAATATGAGGTGTTCAATATGAAAATTGAAGTCTGGTCTGACTACGTTTGTCCATTTTGCTATATAGGAAAACATCGATTAGAAATGGCCTTATCGCAATTTCCGCATAAAGATCAAGTAGAAATTGAATTCAAAAGCTTTGAGTTGGATCCGAATGCACCAAAAAACAGTGGAAAAAGCATACATGAAGCCATTGCAGAAAAATATGGAATGAGTATCGAACAAGCGAAACAAACCAATCAAGGTATAGGCCAACAAGCCGCCAGCGTTGGACTTTCTTTCGATTTTGATCGAATGAAGCCGACGAATACTTTCGACGCTCATCGTTTAGTAAAATTTGCAAAAACTCAAGGGAAAGAAGCGGACATTTCCGAAAAACTCTTTCGGGCTTACTTCACGGAAGGCAAGCATATTGGGGATCACGAAACATTAGCCGATATCGCCGAAGCAGCCGGGCTGGATCGCAAGCAAGCTTTAGACGTTCTTCACGATCAAAATGCTTATGCCAATGATGTCCGCATAGACGAAACCATAGCGCAGCAATATGGCATTAGAGGTGTTCCATTCTTTCTCATCAACCAAAAATATGCCATTTCTGGTGCTCAACCATTGGAAACCTTTGTTAGTGCTCTGCAAAAAGTATGGCAAGAAGAATCCGCTTCCCCTGCCTTTGAAGATCTTTCAACGGAAGATAATGTAAGCTGTGCTGATGGAAGCTGCGCCATTCCTGAAACAAAATAGTACGAACCAAAATATCAAATAGAATCTATACAAAGCCAGATTCTTTACTTAAAGTTCCACTTGTCAATTAAATAATGATCATTTATTTCAGCAACCTTATTCCGGTACTTTTATCGGGGTAAGGTTGTTCATTATTCTTAGGTTATTCCATAATATGAATGGTAGAGAATGAAACAGGAGGAAAGAAATGAATCATAAACCGCTGAATTTTTTGAAATACTTTTTGCAATGGGATCCTTCTATTCCTGTCCCGAAATTGCAAATTTTTTCAAGTGCTTTAGGAATGGCTTTGCCGATTATTGTCGGTGCGTTAATCGGCCATGTAGAAACGGGATTCATCGTTGCTCTAGGCAGTCTTTTTATGAACCCTCCAAATGTGGATCATTCGTTAAAGGAAGAAGTTTTAAACTATGTGCAGACCATCGTCGCAGGATTTATTGCCATTAGTTTAGGAGTATTTATTGGAAATCATCGTTCGCTATCAGCTAGTATCTTTTTGGTATTTATGAACGGATTAGTTTCTATAGTAGGGGGCATTAATCGTACGTTCGCTGTGAACAGCATGCGTTTTACTATTTTATCTATGATCGGTGCAGGTATATCCCCGCCCACACAGATCAGCCCATTGCTGATAGGTTTGTTTTTTTCTTTAGGTTCAATATGGGCTGTATTTCTATTTCTCTGTTTTTCTGTTTCTTATCGGTTTTTTATAAAAAAGAAACCGTTTAGCAAATCCTTATCCAACAATCCCTCCAATGTTGATTTTTTTACGCAATGTAAATACTGGCTAATCAGATTGAAAACATTTCGGGCTTGGCTCTATACGATCCGTGTCGTTTTGTGTTTGAGCGTAGCACAAGTGATTCAATTATATTTAAAGAATCCACATGCCTATTGGATCAGTCTGACTGTTGTTTTGGTGCTCCAAAGAAAAACGTCTATCGGTCCTTCTAGAATTTATCAGCGCGCTCTTGGAACTTTTTTCGGCGTTCTGATTGGTGGCGCCATATTAATATTTCCGTTGTCCATTCTGTGGATCGTCGTCAAAGTGGCGTTCATCGGTGGAATTCGCAGTTATTTAAAGACCCAAAATTATGTATATTATTCAATGGCGATGGTACCTTTGCTTTTTATTTTGCTTGGCAAAGGAAAACACATTTCTTTTGATTTAATGATCGATCGGCTGGTGTACACTTTTGTCGGCTGTATTATTGCCCTTGTTTTCGGCTACTTTCTTTGGACCACTCCGGAAAAACAAAAATACATTTAAGAAGATCATTTACGATGAATTTTGAATTTCAGTCCGTTCACAACAATATGCTTTTTAGGATATAAATAAAAGGATGTTTAGGCAACGATTCCAAAACACACTTTCTGTGTACCTGCCATCCGAAAGAGTAACCCCTCATTATTGATCAACGCTTCATGAAGAGATGTTTAACCGTTATCTTTCTTTACTAGTCCTACATTTTATTAGGATTGTAAATACACTATCCCCTTACGATCTGCTGTGACGAGTGAATAAGTCAAGTTCGCTTTTTTTTAAAAAGGAAAACGAAATTTTTTATAGTAAATCCATTAAGATCGATTGAGCGTTTTTCCTCCATCCATTTTTATGACTTAAATCACCTTCCTATACTATTTTACGATAATAGAAACCTTCTGTTCAGATAATGATAGATATGACATTCTTTTATAAGTCCCCATTTGTTTTTTCAATTTGGATTATACCTACATCTTCAAAAATCAGTTTATTCGTAATTTTTCGATCTTTGAAACTTACATTGACACAGTGCTTCATTATGATATAGTAATATCAAAAACTTTAGTGCTTAAAAGCATTTAAACATCAAAACGTTATATGATTAAAATGCTTTAGTGCAAAAGTAAAAAATAAGAATAATAGGAATGAGAAAACATGGAAGAAAAAAATCAAGGTTTACGTAAGGGACTGTTGCCAAGACATGTCCAATTTATTGCTTTGGCAGGCATGATTGGAACAGGGATATTTAAAGGAAGCTCTGACACTGTCAATATAGCCGGTCCCAGTGTCGTGCTTGCTTATCTAATCGGAGGACTATTGCTTTTTATTGTCATGGTCGCATTAGGAGAAATGGCGATTGTTTATCCTAAACTCAATGTGCAGCATCTGATCAATAAAGCTTTTGGCAATCGGATATCCTTTATCGTCGGATGGCTCTATTGGATTAATTGGATTATTGTAACTGTCGTTGAATTGCTGGCAGCCGGAAGTTTTTTGCAATACTGGTTTCCTTCTATGCCATTATGGTTGTTAAGTTTCATCTGTGCTGCCTTTATCGTGGGAATCAATTTATTTCAAGTAAAATACTACGGCGAACTTGAATATTGGATTGCCGGCATTAAAATTGTTACGTTAATGGCTTTTATTCTTTTAGGTTCTTTAATCTTGCTAGGGATATTTCCCGGTACCACGTCCTCCTTATCGAATTACACAGCCCATGGCGGTTTCTTCCCCCATGGTTTAGGCGGAACGTTCAGTGCCTTTTTAGTGGTGATGTTTTCATACGGCGGGGCTGAATTAATTGGGGTCAGTGTGACGGAGACAAAAGACAGCCAACGTGTTTTGCCGAAAATTATTAAAGGAACCGTTTGGAGAGTCATTATTTTTTACGTCCTGCCTATTCTCATTATTTGCGGAATCGTTCCTTGGGATCAAGTATCCTCTAAAGAAAGTCCTTTCGTGCAAGTTTTCGGCTTCTCAGGACTTCCAGGCGCTGCTCACGTAATGAATTTTGTGCTTTTAACGGCTGTTCTGTCAGCTGCTAATTCAGGAATATACGCTACATCCAGAACATTGTTTACGATGTCTCAAACGGGTGAAGCTCCTAAGGCCTTTTTGAAAACGTCCAAACAAGGCGTCCCGTTAAACGGAATATTATTAACAACCATTTGTATATTAGTGGGTGTATTTTTAGCTTATATGACCCCTGATCAAGTCATCAGCTATCTTATGACCATTCCAGGATTTACCGTTTTATTAATTTGGATCGGGATATGTTTAGCCCAATTAAAGCTCCGGCCTCAATACTCGGAAAAACCTGTTTTTCAGGTAAAAGGGTTTCCTTATACGACGATTATCGCTGCCATTTGTTTATCTTTCATCTTTTTAGCTTTTATTTTTAATAAACAAAATATCATTGGAACGATTGTCTGTCTGGTCATTGTCGCTGTACTTATTCTTCTTTCTTTTACTGTCAAATCAAAAAGATAAAAGACTTGTTAAAAAGGCCAAGAACCTGGATTCGTTAGGTTCTTGGCCTTTTTTTCATATGCTCTAAACAACCTATCGACAACAGACGAATCAGCCCCATTCGATCCATGATATTTTGGCTTCATTCCATCTATCATACTTCGATATGGTGTTAGATAAAAATTTTGGATCAAATAAAAAACTTCCAATCTGCAAGACTATCTTGCAAATTGGAAGCTTGTTTTTATTTTATTTTCAATGGTTTGAGTTGATCTATAATTTCTTCGAAGGGTGCATCGGCTTGTATCAATGCGGCTGCTGTATAAGCGCTCTCAACTAACGCGGTATCCATAAGATGAACTTGCTTTTCGGTTATTTCCATCGCCATTTCTAAGTTCATTTTCGCACTGCCTAGATCATAAAAAGCCAACAGTTTATCAGCACTATTCTCGGAGATAGCGGAACTGATCTTCTCAAAACTTGTCCCTACTTCCCCTTCATCTGTTCCTCCTGCACAAGTGATTGAAACGTCTCGGGCTGCCTCTTTTAATAATCGCACCACACCTTCCGCCAGTTCTTCGATGTGGGAGACAATGACAATCCCATATTCTTTTTTAGTCATTCAGAATGCCTCTCTCTAACATCGCTTCAAAAAAGTATCCGCTTGAAACGGCGCCAGGATCCAGATGCCCGATGGAACGTTCTCCAAGATAAGAGGCGCGTCCCTTCGTTGCCTTCATATCTTTTGTTTGATTCACAGCTTCCTGTATCGTTTCTTTTGTTAAATTTCCGCATTCCAGCGCTTCGATCACAGGGACCCAAACATCCACCATGGTTTTTTCGCCCGGTACTGCCTTTCCCCTCTTTTGAATCCCTTCAAGCCCTGCTTTTAGAATCGCCGCTATATCTTTTTCATCCTTGCCGGCTTGTTTGGCCATCGCCATAAGGGCAGATCCATAAAGAGGTCCGGAGGCGCCTCCGATTTTACTCAGAAGTGACATGGAAGCTTTTTTAAAAACATCTTGTACCGTCGCATATTCCTCCTCTTTTAATTTTTCTTCCATGTCCTTTGTTCCGCGCGCCATATTCGTGCCATGATCGCCGTCGCCTATAGCGCTGTCTAATTCACTTAAATAAACCTTTTGTTCATTCACTTTACCAGCAAATAAAATGAGCCATTTGACAGTATTTTCAGTCGTTAACATCCATCATTCCTCCTTCTATACCCATGCAGGTGTCTTAACTGGAAGTTTCAAATAATGGGTCCAAGTATCATCTGCCAGTTTTACAAGAGTTAAAGAGACCCCTGCCATATCAATAGAAGTCATAAAGGAACCAACTTTTTTATAATCAATCACCAACTCTTCTTCCTTTAATAAAGCATGGACATCATTCATGAACACAAATTGTTCCATTAACGGCGTAGCACCTAGTCCATTTACTAATACGGCATAATGATCCCCTTTTTTCCAATTGAATGCTTTTTTCAATTGGGTGACTAGTTCTTTTGCGATTTCTTTTGAAGTTTTTATTTTTTCACGACGGTATCCCGGTTCCCCATGAATTCCAACACCGTACTCCATTTCATCCTCTGCTAGTTGAAATCCCGGTTTGCCTACTTCCGGAACGGTCGCCGGAGATATAGATACCCCTATTGTTTTGATATTTGGTACTAACTGATCCCCCAATTCTTTTATTTCTTTAAGGGATAAACCAGACGCTGCCGCAGCACCTAAAATTTTATGTACCAGAACAGTTCCCGCTATTCCCCTTCTTCCGGCCGTGAAAGTGCTATCTTCAACGGCGATGTCATCATCAACAATTAATTTTTCGACTTGTATATTTTCCATTTCAGCCATCTCTTGAGCCATCTCAAAATTCATCACATCACCAGTGTAGTTTTTCACAATCAATAAAACACCCGCACCTTGATCCGCTATCTTAATGGCTTCAACTATTTGGTCAGGTGTTGGAGAAGTAAAGACTTCGCCACAGACGGCAGCCGACAGCATGCCTTGTCCGACAAAACCTGCATGGCTAGGTTCATGACCGCTCCCTCCTCCGCTGACTAGTCCCACTTTGCCCTCGTCTTTAAAAGTTCGGTAAATCACACCTGTTCCTTCCAACCTCTTCACTAGCCCTTCGTTTGCATAAACAAAACCGTTCAGCATTTCATCCAAAACATTTTTAGGATCATTTAATATCTTTTTCATCGTTTAGCCCCCTATTGTATTTTCAAGGTTTTATAGTTATGAATATCCTATAAAATAAAATGATATTCCGCTCAACAAATGACTAACAGCATGAATGATTGGGTATGCGATGGTTCACGTCTAAAAAAAGTATTTTTCTTCAGATAATATGTAACCCCTTACATTTTGTTTTGCAAATTTTGGTATTCAGTCAATCTTATTTTCCCATATTTATATGATTCCAGCAAGCTTCATGGTGACGATGAATCCTAAAAAATTATGAAGAAATAAAGTTCGTTGTTAAATCAAAAATAAACATAAAAAATTAGCTTATGGACTGAATGGAAAGGTGTTTTTAACTTTGTATGACGTACTTTTTTCGCAAATGAATGATCCAAATCATGACGAACTTCACTTTGCTCGAACTAAAAAATACCTTTTGGAAACTTCTTCCTTGATTAATCATTTTTCAGTATCGATCCCCTCTCTCCCAACTTTCGCTGCTATTTCTTCAGACGATTACTGGCAGCCTATTGATCATCATTTATAGAAAAATTCAATAGCTGACTGATAGATGAACGCATTACGAATATGCTTTCTTTCGTCGTATACATAGTTGGATGAAATAAGTCTGTCATTTGCATCCCAATCAATTGTTTGCCTATTTCAATAGCAAAAAGTATGAGAGAAAACCTAACAATAAATTTGATATTTCTGAAAATTCATGTTATTTTATAAGAAATCCTCCATTAGAAAGGAATGATGCAATGAAGACTGCACCTAAAATGACTGAGGAGAAAATATATCATGTTCTCCGTGACGCCATTGTAAATGCAGATTTTCCTCCTGGGCAACAATTAAAAGAAAATGTATTAGCAGAAGCCTTCGGGGTCAGCCGTACACCTATTCGAACGGTTTTTCAGCGATTGAAATACGATTCATTAATCGAATTAAAGCCAAAAAGAGGTGCCTTTGTGTACTGCCCCACCCCAGCTGAAGCGGAACAAATATTCAGCGTCCGGAAAATGTTGGAACCCCAAGCGACAGAACTGGCGGCCCACTATGCAACATCGGCAGAAATCGATCGTATGTATCATTTTTTAGAAGAAGAAAAAAATTTAATGAACGATCAATTGTTTCACCAGTCATTAGTAGCAACAAAGAATTTGCATTTGAGTATCATTGAAGCATCCAGAAATTTGTATTTAATCGAATTTCTTAAAAAAATTATTACTTTATCCCATATCATATTAAGCTTCTATGATGTATCTGAACATAAAGAAGCGAATGCCATCTGTGAGCATGATGAATTATTAGAAGCGATTAAAAATCACCAGCCTAAAGCAGCAAAAGAACTAGCTTTTAAACATATCGAATCGATTCAAAATGATATTGATTTTTCAAAAGAATTTACGGATCCTGTCTCGATTACACAAATCATTCATCGTTATGTATAAAGCCACGGCATAAATTGTATACAATTTTTGTATACATAAGATAAATCCTCAGTACTGGGAGGTAAACCAAATGGTTCGAGTAACCATGGCTCAATTTTCACCAAAACAAGGCGATAAAAAAGAGAATATTCATAAAATGATCGAAATGATGAAAACAGCAAAAAAGCAGCAATCACAGCTCATTCTGTTTCCGGAATTATGTTTAACAGGGTATTTTGTTTGGGAATCTTTAGGTGAGTTGGCCGAACCGCTTTCAGGCAATAGCATTCAGATTTTCCAAAGTGCTTGTAGAGAACATGAAATCTTTGCTGTTATCTCTTTTCCGGAAAAAAATAAGGACTCCACCTTCTCTATCACTGCCATGCTGATTGACGACAAAGGGACGATAAGAGGCATCTATCGAAAATCCCATCTCTTTGCTAACGAAAGAAATGTATTTAAAGAAGGAACAGAGCTGCCTGTTTTTGATACCGAGCTTGGAAAAATAGCATTAATGATTTGCTATGATCTGGAATTTCCAGAAGTCGCAAGAATACTCCGACTTAAGGGAGCAGAGCTTCTACTCGTACCGCTGGCAAACATGAAGCCTTATGAAAAGCATCAATTCATTTATTTACAAAGCCGGGCTATGGAAAATCAAATTCCAATCGTATTGTGCAATCGTACCGGAACAGAATATGATACTACTTTCTTCGGTGAAAGCGCTGCCGTCGACGGAAACGGCACTGTGATCGCCAAACTTAATGATGAAGAGCAGCTAATCACCATTCATGTTCCGCTAAATGAACCATTAGATAAACATTTAAATTATATGGCAGATCGGAGAACCGACTTATACGTAGAGCTATTTAATGAATTGACTGATAAATCAGAAAACAAAAACGAACAAAGGAGATGATATGGATATGAAGAAACAGCTTCATCTGAAACGAACATTAAAGCTGCCGCAAGTGATTATTTTTGGCCTTGCTTATATGGCACCTATGATTGTTTTCGGAACCTATGGCATTTTAGCCGAGACCACCCACGGTTCTGTTCCAACCGCCTATGTCGTTGCGTTGATCGCCATGCTATTTACCGCCTACAGCTATGGAAAAATGGTAAAAGCCTTCCCCACCTCAGGTTCAGCCTATACTTATACTCGAAAGTCGATCAGTTCACATTTGGGGTTTATTATTGGCTGGGCTATATTGTTAGATTATTTATTTCTTCCCATGGTCATCTGGCTGATCGGATCCGTATATCTTCATTCTGCCTTTCCGTCCGTTCCTCTATGGATATGGATCATCGCCTTTATTGTCATCACAACCATCATTAATGTCATTAGCGTTAAAATGACGACAAATGTCAATTTTTTCATGATGGTTTTTCAACTGCTAGTGATTGCTTTTTTTCTCATATTATCCATCATGAACATAACTTCGAATACCGGAGGCAACTCATTCGATCATAACCCATTTTTCAACAGTCACTCCTCTCTTTCATCTATACTTGCAGGAGCTTCCATCGCATGTTATTCATTTTTAGGATTTGACGCTGTCACAACCATGTCTGAAGAAACGCTGCAGCCGGAAAAAACGCTGCCGCGAGCTATTTTGCTTGTTACTTTCATCGGTGGAATCATCTTTGTCATTTCCTCTTGTTTTCTATATCTTGTTCATCCAAACTACACCGATTTTCAAAATCTTGATTCAGCTGCATTTGAAATTGCTAAACAAATTGGCGGAACATTGTTAAGCTCCATTTTCCTTGCCGGTATGATCATTGCCCAATTTGCATCGGGAATCGCTGCCCAGGCAAGCGGTGCACGCCTTTTATATGCAATGGGCAGAGACAACGTTTTGCCGACAAAATTATTTGGCTATTTAAATGCAAAAACCAAAACACCCATTATCAATATTGTGATAATTGGAGCCATTTCTTTACTAGCGGTGAATATGGACGTTACGACATCCACATCCTTTATTAATTTCGGAGCTTTTTTGACATTCATATTTGTAAACGTGGATGTGATTTTTCACTACTGAGCATTTTGCACATTTTTCAACCCAAGAGCCATAAGGTTTTCTAAAGCATA
>ERZ1673783.16-NODE-16-length-72186-cov-22.092997_pt1 | contig 72186 bp, 67 predicted proteins | sample MGYA00580133_ERZ1673783 | MGnify/ENA primary metagenome ERZ1673783 (study PRJEB41219, sample SAMN04549595) | soil metagenome | isolation source: soil | place: USA: Texas, Big Bend National Park | collected 2009-03-17 ...
ATCCGCTTTCATTGTTAGGGAGAAAAAAACTGCCCACAAATACTTGACTCAATCCAATGTCCATCACAAAGAGAAAAGGCCTTGCAGTGACAAACTGCAAGGCCTTTTCTCGAACAAAGGGGATGGGAGAAATTTTTCACGGTCAAACAAAGGGGTATATGTTTGCTTGTGATCAACTTCACGTTTTTAATATATCAATTATTTTTTTAGTTTTCAAGAGTTTGCTCGAATTTTCACAGATTTGTCAAATTCCGAATGAATGTTAGAAAAAGAGCACATCAAGATGGGCTCTTCCCCTTATTCGAATGAATGGGATGCCCTTTTCATAATAATGAAATAGAGCAAAAAACAGCGAAGGAGGCTGTTTCGATTGAAAAAACTTCCCATTCTATTTCTTACCATTCTGCTTCTATTGACATTATTGATCAATTTGCTTGGACTTATGAAGTTAGTACCCCTTTACATTACTTCCCCCATTTTATTTATTGTGATTTTTCTATTTATTAGTTATCTGAACGATCGAAAACGTTTTAAAGGATTTCGTTAAAAACTATGAATTTCTGCGGGGAAATGATGGAGAATTTCAAGGAAAGAAGTAATGTTTTCCCAATGCTCAATGGAACGTTCACCATCCCTGTTAAGCGAAAATAACCATCAGAGGAGAGAAATCCCCACTGATGGCCGCTATTTCTCCTTTGTTATTGCTCTAATAATGATTCGAGTTCGGACAGCTTTTCTTCAAATACTTTCAAAGCCTGTTCAATTGGTTCAGGTGTCGTCATATCAACCCCTGCTTTTTTCAGCACTTCAATTGGATAATCGGAACTGCCCGCTTTTAAGAAATGATTGATGTAACGATCAACTGCCGGTTTCCCTTCGGTTAATATTTGTGAACTTAAAGCTTGGGCTGCACTGAATCCAGTTGCGTATTGATATACGTAATAATTGTAGTAGAAATGCGGAATCCGCGCCCATTCTAAACCGATTTCTTCATCGATGGTCATCCCCGTGCCAAAATACTTCTTGTTCAATTCATAATATTCCTTAGTCAATAGCTCAGATGTCAATGCTTCGCCGTTTTGTTCCTTCTGATGGATGATATGTTCAAATTCAGCAAACATGGTTTGACGGAAGACTGTGCCTCGGAATCCTTCCAAATAATGATTCAAAATATACATCCGCTCTTTTTCGTCTTTCAACGTTTTCAATAAATACTCATTTAAAAGCGCCTCATTGCATGTCGAAGCAACTTCCGCCACAAAGATGGAATAATCGCCATACACAAACGGCTGATTTTTTCTCGTATAGTAGCTGTGAACGCTATGACCGAATTCATGTGCAAGCGTAAACAGATTGTTCACATTGTCTTGCCAATTCAAAAGAATATAAGGATTCGTTCCATAGGATCCGGAAGAATAGGCGCCGCTTCTTTTCCCTTTATTTTCTACAACATCCACCCAACGATTCTCAAAGCCTTTTTTCAAGACATTCAAATAATCGTCTCCAAGAGGAGCTAAACCTTTCAATACATAGTCTTTGGCTTCCTCGTAAGTTACATTCATATCGACATCTTGAACGAGCGGTGTGTAAAGGTCATACATATGAAGATCATCGAGTTGTAACACTTTTTTGCGCAAATCCACATAGCGATGAAGCAAGTGAAGATGTTTATTCACTGTCTCCACTAAATTATCGTACACCTTCTCCGGGATGTTGTTAGAAGCCAGAGCCGCTTGGCGGGCACTTTCATAATTTCGAACCCTTGCATAAAAATTATCTCGTTTTACTTGGCCGTTCAGTGTGCTGGCAAATGTGTTTTGAAACTTTCCATATGTTTCATAAACCGCTTTAAAAGCTTCGCGGCGTACTCTGCGATCTTTTGATTCCAAAAATTGAATAAAGCGGCCATGGGTGATTTGTACTTTTTCCCCATTCTCGTCTTCAATGGCCGGAAACTCCAAATCGGCATTATTTAAAACGCCGAACGTATTGCTGGAAGCACTCATTACCTCTGAAGCTTGGGCCAGCAGCGCTTCTTGATCGGCATCAAGAACGTGAGGGCGCTCGCGGTTGATTTCTTCAATGGCGTGGCGATAAAGTTTTAATTCTTCTTTTTCTTCTAAGAACTTTTCAAGTTTGCTTTCATCGATGCTCAATATTTCCGGAACGACAAAAGAAAGGCTGCTGGCTACTTGTGAATACAAGCTTTTCGCACGCGCATCCAGCCCCTGATAAAATGAATTTGTCGTATCTTCATCATATCTCATATGAGAATAGGCATATAATTTTCCCATTCTCAGCAGCAATTCATCTTGAAAAGTCAAAAGCTCATATAATCGATCGGCACTTTCTCCCAACTTTCCCTTAAAGGTAGCTGCTTTTTTCGCTAATTCTTTAACGGCTTCGAATTCTTTTTCCCATTCTTCATCGGAGGCAAATATATCTTCCAGCCTCCATTTCAGCTCTTCCGGCACTTCATTGCGAGAAGGCAACGTCTTTGCCTGTGTTTCTGTCATCAATATCCCTCCATCGAAAACGTCAGCATTCCATACTTTTTGTTCATCTCTTCGCATGAGAGTTTCACTATATATTTTACACTTATTGCCGAAATTATCCTGCTTAAGTGCTCAAATTTGGAGTGAATTTAATATAATCTCTTTATATTTGTTCAGCAATAGCCTCTCCTCTTGATACTGCTTGTCCACCGTGGAAGCGTCGATTGGTTGCTTTTGCACGATAAATTTTCCTCCCCCTATATTCAGTAAAATATCCATGCTTGCAAGTAATTGAAAATATTGAAATACCGTCTTTTCTAGTGTTATCGGTTCAATAAGGGGAAACTCGCGAATCACCAACTCCCCTTTTTTTACACGTCTTAGTAAAACCACTAATCCTTGTTTAATATGAACGGTTTGACCGATCTTGACACGGTAAAGCAAATCGGACCATAAATAATATTGCCATTCGACGGGATGGCTTCGAATCCAGATGCTATGTTTGACGGGAAGTCCTATGCAAGAATGAAGAAGTTGAGGATTTTGGCCGTTGAAATAAACGGTTTTCAAAAACGGATCACGGAAAGCTTTGGAATAACGAATTTTACGGCTGATCCACCGTCGTTTTTCCTCAAGCCACTGAGCCATGGTAAAAAAGCGCGAGACACTCGGTTTACGTAGAGAGAACGGAAAAGCAAGCTGATCCATCAATAAGCTCACTTGTACGCCGAAAAATTTGACCGGCGAAAACGGAAAGAGGAAAAGATAAAAATGAAACATTTTCGTTTCTGGTTGGAAGGCAGGAAACCAATACCCCCAGTGTGGTGAGTATTGAAAAAACATTTGTTGAAAAGAAGTAAAAGAAAAAAGACGAAAACGATCTTGTGAAACGGTCTGACCTCCGTAAATCCAAAGCGGCTTTAAGCCGTGTTTTCGATAAAAGTCCGTTCGTTTTTGAAAAAGAGAGACAGAAAGGGGAGAACATTGGATTTCAATTGCGAATGGCGGATTTTTCAAAAGCAAATCGGGGCGCTGCTGAATGGAGGGTAAATAAGCTTCTAATTGGACATCGAGTCGTTGATATCGAAGCCATTCATAAAGAAGAAGTTTGCTCGATAAATGCCGTTCCGATTCCCGCTCAGAAGAAGCAGGACATTTTTGGTTGGAAATATGAGCAAAATGAGGGATCTTCGTTGAACCGATTTTTAATGTGAGCGGAGAGCGGCAACAAGGGCAATAAAAACGTTTTTCCTTTTTCCATCGCTTTAATGCCTCCTTATCACGGCAAGACAATAAATGAACGGCTGTACCTTTTTCATCATAGGCAGTAAACACCTCCTCACCTCCCAACCTTAAGATTACGACATTCATGCTTCAAATCCCTGCGCCGTTTAAAAAACCGAAAAACCGTACAAAAAAACCGATTTCGTTTGAAATCGGCATCAATTTGGACATACGGTTAAGAGAAATACTTTTGCAGTGTACGGAATACATCGTTTTCTATAATGACTTTTCCGTATTCCTCCAGAACATGGATCGTCGTATTGGTTTCTTTCCCAAATTCAAGCAAGATGCTTAAATAATTATCGATATCTTCTTCCGTAAACAATTCCTCAGGAAATTCGACATATACATAATATTTATCGTCATAGGCAAAAAGCTTTGTTTGCAAGTCGTCCAGACCTGGCTGGGCAGCAAGTCCGATCAAGTCTTCAAAATCATTAAAAACCAGCAAAAATTCTAAAGAATCTTCTTCATCACCGTCTAACGGTCGAATGTGGAAATGCTGGTCTAACAGCTCTTCAAAACGCTCATCCATCGGGAATTCTCGCAGTTTCTCTTCCGGAATGGGCAATTCTAAGCGTTGACCGTCTTTGGAGATTTGCGCTTTCGTCACTAAGATTTCAAGCCCTTTTTCCAAAGCTTGCACTTGGATCCAGAGCGGTCCTTCCACAGCGAAATCTTCTTCCTCATGCACTTCATCCATTACTTCCCAAAAGAGTTCTTCACTGCGTTCCCGGTTATACCAGATTTCTTCGCGGTCAAAACCTCTTTCTTCTATATCAACATACGAAATGTAAAACTTGACTGTATTTTCGTTTATACGTTCTATGTCCATTGATTACCTCTCCCTTCTGGATATAAGGTGATGAAGGGACTGCACCCCCGAGCACTGCTCTGTTCGTTGGTGATTGCATTACAATTATTTTTACCTTGTACTTCTATTTTATGATAAAACATCAGGAAAGGGAAATAAAAATCCCTCCCAATACGAAAATTCCTTGCTTTGCCTAAAACATAATGAACTGTGTTTTGTCATTCTATCTAAAATTTTTAAAATATTCAAGTGGAAATGATTGATTTGACCTAAATGAATTTTCTTTTTTAGAAAGAACAACAAATCAGCATAAAAATCCGTTCATTCCACACGCTTTAAAAAAGAATGATCCAATCTCTTCCCTTCTTTATATTCAAAAAGGGACAGGCATCCCCTGTCCCTTTAAAAAAATGCTTGTTATGAGCGTTTTTTTCGACTTGCCACTATCAAGGCTATCAAGGAAAGGACAACAGCAGCGATCGACAGCACGACAGAAACGGTTTCTGCGGACGACCCATTGTGATCTGTTTGTTTTTTCTCATCAGAAAGAGATGTAACAGGTGAATCATGGTCGTGACCTTGCTCATCGGATTGCACCGTTTTTTGCGGCGATGCCGTAATTTCTGTTACAGAATGCGGTGTATCTGTGTTTTCCGCTCCTGTCCACTCCACAATGCTTCCATCCTTATAGTATTGATACGCATTCCACGCCACTTTCGTTTCCTTATCCGGATTCTTGGCGATAAATTGAAATTGCTCAAATTGTCCCGGCAATATTCCATTGCCTTTCGCTTCCCAAGTCACCGTATTGACTTTTCCGGAAGAATCTTTTTCTGTTTTTATATTCCAGTTTGGATCCGGTTGATAAGACTCAAACTCCACTCCTGCCGGTATTTTTAAAACCACTTTCGTTGTAGGAACATTTTTTTCAACCGGAATTTTGATCGTATACGTTTCCCATCCTCCCGGTGTGGATACTTTTGGATTCACTGTCACATGGGCGCTGGCCATGCCGTTGAAAAAGAAAAAGGTTGCCGCAAGCAACAAAGCCGTTTTACTGATCTTACGAATCCATTGTTTCATCTTAACCACTCCTTTTTATTTTTTATCGCTTATATAAAGTTGAAAATCAGCATCAATCGAATCAAACGTTTGGGTCAAACCATGAATGTGTATTTTCCAATCCCCTTCCATAGGGATCGTTCCAGTTACATAGCCGGATCCCATGGATTTGGTTGGTACTTGAATCGTTGTATTTCCCATATCCATATCTAATGAATTCAATGTCATCACCACTTGCTGAAGCCCTTGAACGGATTTCCCTTGATTATTAACAATATTGATATAAAATGAATTTTTCCCAACGTCAGCTGGGTCTACTTTCAAAGAAACTACATAGCCGTTTTCTGTTTTCTTTGTTTCATGAAAAGCTCCATTTGCCTCGAAGGCAGTAGGCATATTGGCCAACATGGCGGCAACGGCTAACGTCAAAATTCCAACGGAGAATTCTATCCAAACCGTTCGCCCTAATATTTTTTCTTTTTTTCTGCCTCGAACCCAATGATAAGCAGCAAACGCCATGATCACTACAAATAAAAAGACTTTCGCCAGAAAAAAGCGGCCATATGTCGTTGAAATAACGGAATGCCAGTTAGGAATATGAATCGAGCCGCTGTAAAGTCCCGTTGCAAGAATAATCGCTGAAATGACCATACCCCAAACGGAAAAGCGATGAATGGCCTTCCAATAAGAAGACTTATAATCTTCTTGATCCTGTTGAGACAAACTGGACGGCAACAGAAAACATATGGACAACAACGATCCGAGCCAAATCGATGCCGCGGCTAAATGGAGAAAGTCAGCCATTAACGCCAACAATCGATGTTCAGCTGTGGCCGCATGTCCAATGAATGCCTTTGTTAAAAGCAGTCCGAACCCCACCATCCAAGAAGCGATCAGCCAGCCGCTGCGGTCATGGCGCAAAGCCTTTATCAGAAAAAGATACAGAAAGATTAAAAGGATCCATTGCGCTAAAAAAACAGGTCCGAAATTCGTATAAAATAGTGTATTTTTGACATATGAAAACTGAAAAGCGTTCAACCAGCTTACATCGGCGTCCAATTTTGCCTGCAACGGCAAGGAAAGGAGGATGCTGACAGTTATTCCGACAGCCGATATCCAAACTAGCAAATTCCTGCGGCTGAGAAATGATTCACGGCTATTTTTTTGAGGGGGCAAAATACATAACTGAAAAAAGATCACCCCGATCAATAGAGCATAACTCACATACTGCAGCCATCGAATTAAAATCATATCCGCTTTTGGAAAGTATCCTTTTGTTTCGTTTGCCAACGGTGCATTGCTTTGGCTTCCGTCTCCGATCCGGAATGGAATCGTCCCCTCCACAGGATGCCCATCGCCGGAAATCACTTTCCAACGGATCACGTATGTACCTTTTGGTAGATTCTTTTTTAAGCTGGCTGTCAATATAGAAGGATGGTTTTTCTCAACATGTCCGTCCCCCCTGTCGACTCTTTTTCCTTTCTCATCCAATACTTTCAATGAATGAAAAACGGGCTGTACGGCTTCATTAAACGTAATTTTTACATTAGCTGGTCCCTTATCCAATACCTCATTCTCTGACGGGGAAGATTGAATGATATAGGCATGAGCCTGCGACAACGAAGGATGAAAAACACACAGCATAAAAATAATGAATATCGCTAAACCGACTTTTATACTTTTCAAAGTCTCCAACTCCCAATGTGATCATGCCTTAATCGCAGCAGCTTGAGCTGAAACCTTTCATTTTTCGTTGAATATTTTGGATGGCTTCGTCAAAGGTATAAATTTGCCCGCCAAAACCAGTTTGAAATTGTCTAATTTGTTTCAGTGATTGAAAAACAAGGACTTGAGGATAGCAGCAATGCATATCAATATCGGCATCCATTAAATAGTAAGCTGTTTTAGCGCTGATAGTCGTATCGTTGAGAAAATCCTTGCAAAGAATTTGCGAAACGTCTTCTTCGATATCGTCATATCTCAACAGTCCGCAATGTGGACAGCAAGTTTCTTCAATACGCTGGTCCACCCTGATAATTTGGACGCTATGCCGGCTAGTGGATGTTTTATGACAATAAGAACAGATGTTGTGAGACGGTTGCGTCTCTTTTCGTATTGTAATCCCTCTCGAAGTTTTCACAATCTTTTTCTGATCCATTAATGCATTGATGTCCCTATAAACAGTCATTTCTGAAACGTTTAACCTCTTGCTTATTTCCGCTACACTTAAAAATTCTTCCGTCTCAAGCCATTTTACAATTTGCCGCTGTCTTTCAACCGGAATCATACAATTCCTCCTTCCTTTTCAAAGGTAGCTTTCTTTTCCCCACGTTTCAATATGTATGATCAAAAATATGTGAAAAAATGATGAAAATTTTTATTTTCTCACATATTTTCACATAACTTTTTGTTTCAATCAACCATCATTCATTCTCCTTAAAAAAATCAGCTGTTAGATCCTTTTATTTTTCTCTTTCGAATCTTGAGTTTTCCAAAATAAAAAAAGCACGCCTTTTTATCAGCATGCTTTAAAAAATGATTGTTTCATAATGGTTCTATTTATTTAATTCAACGATGGTACCTGTCTTCAAATACACAATCCATTCGCAAATATTTGTCACATAATCTCCGATTCGTTCCAAATGCTGAGCAGCAAGCAGGAGATGCGACGCTTGATGAATTTGTGATTGATTTTGTTTCATGTCTTCCACTAAATCTAATACAATCTGTGAAAAATAACGGTCTACCATGTCGTCCCTTTCGGACACTTTCACCGCCGTCAGCTCGTTTAAGGAAATATAGGCTTCAAGCACTTCGTGAACCATTTCTTTCACACATTCTGCCATTTGGGGGATTTTAATGAGCGGTTTTAAATAAATTTCATTTTCCAAACGGATGGTGATTTTTGCAATGCTCACTGCATGGTCAGCCATCCGTTCCAAATCGGTTGCCACTTTCAACATGGTCGCAATCTTCCTTAAATCAGTGCCAACCGGCTGCTGCGTTGCGATCAACTCAAAGCATTTCTTTTCAATTTCAATTTCATAATCATTGATCTTCGGATCGTTATGGATGACATTTGTTGCTTGCTCCGAATCTTTTTCGACCAGCGAATGCACGCTTTTAAAAATCGCTTCTTCCACCAGAAGTCCCATTTTTAACAACGTCTCATGCAGCTCCTGCAAACGAATTTCAAATAATTTTCTAGGCACTTTAGCCGAACCCCCTATCCTTTTTCTCGACCGCTTTTGTCCTGTCTGAAAAATAAATCATCCAAAACGACCGGAAATATAGTCTTCTGTCTCTTTTCTTTGTGGATTAGTAAAAATCGTTTCCGTATCGTTAAATTCAACAACTTGACCATTTAGGAAAAAGGCCGTTTCGTCCGAAACACGCGCCGCCTGTTGCATATTGTGCGTCACTATCACGATGGTGTAGGACTTTTTCAACTCTAAAATCAATTCTTCTATTTTTGCAGTAGAAATAGGGTCCAACGCGGAAGCCGGTTCATCCATTAAAATGATCTCCGGTTCGACCGCAAGCACCCTCGCTATGACCAAACGCTGCTGTTGTCCACCTGAAAGTCCCATGGCGGAAGTATGAAGGCGGTCTTTAACCTCATCCCATAAAGCAGCATATCGAAGACTTTTTTCCACTATTTCATCTAAGTCGCGAGTCTTTTTTATTCCATGGATCCTTGGTCCATAGGCAACATTGTCATAAATGGACATAGGAAACGGATTGGGCCGCTGGAATACCATGCCGACACGTTTCCTTAATTGAACGACATCTGTTTTAGGGCTGTATATTGGTTTTCCTTCAATGATGATATCCCCTTCGACGCGAAATCCAGCTATTTGATCGTTCATACGGTTCAAAGTACGCAAAAAAGTGGATTTGCCGCATCCGGATGGACCAATCAGTGCAGTAATATGATGTTTTTTCACTTCAAAATGAATGTTTTTCAACGCATGGAAGTCACCATAATAAACATTGACATTACGGGCCTGAATAATGGATTGTTGTTGGGTCGCAATGGCCATCTTGTTCTCTCCTCCGATTGAAACTTTAACCGAAATTTCCAGTAATATAGTCTTCCGTTTGCTTCTTTTTCGGGTTTGTAAAAAGTTCTGTTGTTTCCCCGAATTCAACGAGTTCCCCCATATAAAAGAAGGCCGTATAATCGGAAATCCGTGCGGCTTGCTGCATATTGTGCGTCACAATGATCACCGTGTAATCTTTTTTCAATTCTTCGATTAATTCTTCTACCTTGCCCGTTGAAACAGGATCAAGTGCCGAAGCCGGTTCATCCAGCAATAAAACGTCTGGCTCCATTGCTAAAGCTCTTGCTATGCATAACCGTTGCTGCTGGCCTCCTGATAAAGCCAACGCGGAACGATGAAGCCGGTCCTTCACTTCATCCCACAATGCTGCTTTCCGTAAGCTTTTTTCAACGATTTCCTCTAACAGCTGTTTATTTTTGACGCCATGGTGCTTCGGTCCGAAAGCCACATTCTCAAAAATGGATTTAGCAAAAGGATTAGGCCGTTGAAATACCATTCCAATCCTTTTCCGGATATCAAATACATTCGCTTGCGGATGATTTAAATCGATGCCTCTGTATAAAATTTCTCCTTCTATTCTGCATCCGGGTATTTCATCATTCATACGGTTTAAACTTCGCAAATAGGTGGATTTGCCGCATCCGGACGGACCGATAAGAGCCGTTACCCGATTTTCCATAAAAGAGGCACTGACATTCTTGATCGCCAGATGGTTTCCGTAAAAAACACGTAAACTATTCGTTTTTAAAACGACGTTTTCACTCTTTAATTGATTTTCAGAACTGCTGTCGGGGACTGTCATTGTCATAACTCCTGAGCGAACGTTGCTGCTCGCTTTATTTTCTTTCATCAGTGTTGTCGTCGCCATTCTGTTCTTCCTCCCTTAGCTTGATGTCATCCGCCGATAAATTCTTTTTCCAATCCAACGGGCGCTGACATTAAAGACTAATATAAATAACACAAGCACAGCAGAAGCCCCGCTAGATACGGCATTAACATCCGGTATCACCGCTTCGCCGTTTACTTTCCAAATATGGACAGCCAGAGTTTCAGCAGGACGCAGCGGATTTAACGGAGAGGTTGGGCTGAATGGATTCCAATTTGTAAAATCCAGATTAGGAGAACTCATTCCTGCGGTATAAATGAGAGCGGCCGCTTCACCGAAAACTCTTCCTGATGCCAAAATAATACCGGTAATGATTCCAGGCAGTGCAGCCGGCAGCAAGACGTGTTTAATCGTTTCCCATTTGGAAACGCCGAGGGCTAGACCTGCTTCTCTTTGTGAAGATGGAACTCCCCTTATCGAATCTTCCACTACCCGCACCATCAAAGGCAAATTAAACAATGTTAATGCTAATGCACCAGATAAGATGGAAAATCCCCAGCCCATTGAAATAACAAAAAAGAGAAAACCAAACAATCCTACTACGATGGACGGTAAAGACGATAGTACTTCGATGACCGTTCTCAAAATATTCGTCCATATATTTTTTTTCGCATATTCCGCCATGTAAATTCCGGCACCGAGTGACAGAGGGACACTAATGAGCATCGTCAACACCAGTAGATAAAGTGAGTTAAACAACTGAGGTCCAATTCCGCCACCCGCTTGAAAACTTTCCGGAGGCGATGTAATAAAATGCCAGGAAATATGCGAAAGGCCTTTTAGCAATATATAACCAAGAAGCCCTGCCAACAGAAGCACGAGCAATAGCGCGATGATATAAAATACAACCGTTGCTATACGATCAGCTATTTTCGCTTTCATTCAAAAGTCCTCCTGCGTCCCAAAATCCTTACAATCATAATAAAAATTAAAGACATCAATAATAAGATGAGCGCCAAAGTCCACAACGCATTATTCTCCACTTGGCCCATAACGGTATTTCCCATACCCATTGTCAAAATACTCGTCAAAGTGGATGCTGGTTCCATCAACGATTTTGGAATCACAGCCGAGTTTCCGATGACCATTTGAACAGCCAAAGCTTCTCCAAACGCACGAGCCATTCCAAAAATCATAGCTGTCAAAATGCCAGGGCGCGCTGTCCTGAGTACTACCTTATAAATGGTTTGCCATCTTGTGGCCCCCAATGCGAGCGATGCTTCCCGTAATGAAGCCGGAACCGCCAGAATGGCATCCACCGATAAACTCATCATCGTCGGCAAAATCATGACGGTCAATACGATCGTCGCCGCGGCAATACCAAATCCGCTGCCTGAAAAATGATCTCTTAAAAAAGGGACTACCAAGCTTAATCCAGTAAATCCATAAACAACGGAAGGAATACCGACCAATAATTCAATGACCGGCTGCAAAATTCTTTTCCCAAATTTCGGGGAAATTTCCGTCATAAACACAGCCCCGCCGATAGCAAATGGAGCGCAAATTAAAGCAGAAAACAGCGTGACGGCAAACGATCCTTCAATCATCGGCAATGCGCCGACTACCGGTTTCCCTTCCTTATCCAGCTTCCCTGGATCCCATTCTTTTCCAAAAAGAAAGTCGGTAATGCTTGCTTTATTGATTACAAACGTACTCAATCCTTTTGATGTCACAAAATACAAAATAGAGGCTGCCACAAAAACCATAAAGGCGACGCATAAAAGTGTCACCATTCTCCCGCGCCGCTCAATCCATATTTTTGATTTTGCACGAGCACTCTTCATTTTTGTCCACTCAACTACTCTGTCGCTCAATTCGGTTTCCCCTTTCCAATACAAGTAAGAAAAAGGGAGAGACCCCCCAAAAATTATTTTTGGGTGATCGTTCCCTTTGCATCACGTTCAACTTTCATTCCGGATACTGGTATATAACCCAATTTTTTAACAAGGCTGTTTTGAACATCATCGGACATCATATAATCAAGAAAATCTTTTGTTAATCCGGATGGTTCGCCATTTGTATACATATGTTCATATGCCCAGATTTTCCATTTTCCTGATTCTACATTTTGTTCCGTCGGTTCAACCCCGTCCACTTTTAAAGCAGTCATTTGATCGTTGAAGTAAGAAAATGCTAAATAACTAATTGCTCCTGGAGTTTCGCTAACGATTTTTTGAACCGTTCCGGAAGAATCTTGTTCTTGGGATTTAATCGGTGTCGCGCCATCCAGTGCCGTTTTTTCAAACACTGCTCTTGTTCCAGATCCTTCTGCGCGGTTGATGACAACGATTTTTTGATCTTTACCGCCAACTTCTTTCCAGTTTTTCACTTTTCCAGTAAAGATGTCGATTAATTGTTTTTTCGTCAGATTATCTACACCCACATCTTTATTGGCAACGGGTCCCATTCCTACAACAGCGACTTTATGATCAACTAGTTTGCTGGCGTCAATACCGTCTTTTTCTTCAGCAAACACGTCGGAGTTCCCAATATCGACAGCACCTTCTTGCACTTTGCTTAAGCCTGTTCCGCTTCCTCCGCCTTGTACATTGATCGTTGTACCGGAGTTTTTATTCATATAATCAGTAGCTGCTTCTTGTACAAGAGGTTGTAATGCAGTAGATCCTACCGCTGTAATGGAACCAGATTGGGCTGTTCCATTGTTATTGTCGGTTTTGCTTGGAGTGCCGGCATCCTTATTTGAATTGTTGCCGCATCCTGCTGCCGCGAAGGCAAATAGCAGTACCATTGTGAACAATGCGATAAATCTTTTTCTCATTTTTTTTCCCCCTATGAATTAATAAGGTTCTGTTCTCTCTTACAAGTTTTAAGATAATGGGGCGGTATTAAGCCTGTATTAATAGAATGTTAAGAAATTGTAAAGACGGTCATTTTTATTGTTTCTTACTGTTGTGAAGCTGTAAAAACAAAGCTCTTGTCTAAGTAAGATCAACAGCGATTAAATAGAAATGAAAAAAACCGCACCATGAATGAGATGGGTGCGGTTCATAGTTACGATTTTATTTGCTTTTTCGGCAAAGTAATGGTGAATGCCGTCCCTTTTCCTTCCTCGCTTTCTACTTGAATAGTGCCATGATGGGACTCCACTAAATGCTTTACAATGGCCAGACCAAGACCTGTTCCTCCAGACTGACGAGATCTTGCTTTATCCACGCGGTAAAAACGTTCAAAGATCCTAGGCAAATCTTGCTTGGAAATGCCGATTCCCGTATCTCTTATGACAATGTCCACTTCTTTTTCTCTTTCATGCAGTTCTATATCGATGTACCCGCCTTCTGGTGTGTAAGCTGCGGCATTCGTTAAAAGATTTAATATGATTTGCTGCAGCCGATCTTTTTCCGCTTCGATCACGACTTCTTTATGATCCGGAAGACTCAGATGAAGCCGTTTTTTATGAATCGTCTCTTGGATGGTTTCCGCCGTCTCGTTAATAACCTGTGATACGTTGAGAGGCTCAGGCTTTAAAGGCAATCTCTGCTGTTCAATTTTGGATAAATCCAGAATGTCTGAAATTAAGCGATGCAGCCGGTCACTTTCATCATAAATGATTTTTAAAAAAGAACGGCAAGTTTCTTCATCATACATGGCCCCGTCTAACAAAGTTTCCGCAAATCCTTTTAATGAAGTCACCGGTGTTTTTAATTCATGGGAAACATTGGCTACGAACTCGCTGCGGATTTTTTCGAGCCGGCGAATATCTGTAATATCATGAAGAACGGTTATGACTCCTTTTACTTCTTCATGATCGCCCACATATGGGGCAATATGCGCATCCAGTATCCTTTCTTTCGGATAATAAATATGCACTTCTTCATGAATGTGCACTCCTTCTTTTAATGAACGGTCTATCAGCTGGCTAAGACCAAAGTTTTTCCCCGCTTCGATATGAAGCTTTCCAATTAAATTTTCAGAAGAAGCACCGATAATTTTTTCCATCGCCCTGTTGACAAGAGTAATTCTTCCAGTGGGATTAATGAGCATGACGCCGCTTACCATATTAGCCAGCACCCCAGTCAGCCGTTGCTGGTTTTCACGGATTTCTTCCATCTGCTGCTTTAAACTGATGGCTAAGTCATTGATAGCATTCACGAGCTGTTTCAACTCGCCGCTCGCCTTTGTTTTCACTCTGCTGTCATAATCTTTTTCAATTAGGCGATTTGCAACTTGAATGCTCGCTTCAATCGGCCGTGTAAACCGTTTAGCCATTCTGAATCCGATGAATCCGGAAACCGTTAAGGTCATCACCATGGCCAAACCGAGACTGATCCATAGTTGATCGAGCGTGTGTTCAATTTTTTTTAAAGTAACGGAAATCCGTACAACGCCAATGGACTTTCCGTCTTTTTGGATCGGTTTCGCTATGTAAATCATGCTATAGCCAAGCGTCGGGCTGCGGCGAATAGATTCCCCATATGAATGATGTTCGCGAATCACTTCACGAAATTCAGGACGGTTTGAATGATTTTCCATTTTGTGAGGATCACGGTCGGAGTCTGCAAGCACTTTCCCATCTGCTCTAATAATCGTGATCCGCGGATCGTGATAAGAATAATAGTGGTGAATATAGTTTTGAAGCTCATTTGAATGTTGAAACATGGACTTGGTGTCAACCGTTTTGACAATGATATCAGCGGTCTGGGACAATTGGTTTCGGATCATATCCATGTAAGTATTTTTCATGATGTCCGCAATGACAAACCCAATCCCAAGGAGAACGGCCAACAAAAGCGCAAAAAAGGTTAAGAAGATTCTAAGCCAAAGTTTATTCATGTGGATGTCTTTCTCCTTTGTCCAATGAAAATTGCCTCTTTTTCTTGTTCTTTTTGTCTATTATAATGGGATCGAAAGAAAAATGATTCTTCATCTTGACCACCTTATCCATTTATGATTACCATTCATTGTATAATTCTTGGAGTCACATGTCACTAGGATATGGAAAAGCTCACAAAAATAGGGCTGATTTTCTTAAAGAAAACCAGCCCTATCGAAAACCGTCTATCGAAGCAAAAGCTTAGTTCACCATTTTTTGAGCTTCCAACAATTGGAATGTCCGTACTTTTCTAGGTAAAAAGCGTCGAATTTCATCTTCGTTGTATCCCACTTGAAGGCGCTTTTCATCCATAATAATCGGTCTTCTTAACAGACCAGGGTTAGCCTGGATCAATTCAAACAAATCTTGAAGCGGAAGAGCATCCAAATCAACGTTTAATTTTTGGAATATTTTCGAACGGGTAGAGATGATCTCATCCGTTCCATCTTCCGTCATTCTTAAAATACTTTTAATTTCTTCAATGGTGAGAGGTTCGGAAAAAATATTTCGTTCCGTATATGGAATATCATGCTTTTCCAACCATGCTTTTGCTTTTCGGCAAGATGTACAACTTGGTGAAGTGTATATTGTTACCATTCCTCAATCACACTCCTTAAATTTTAATAATACTTGCTTCATCTTGAGGAATATCAATAAATGAATATTTTAAAGATAAAATAATTTTGGAGCGAAGATACATTATGTATTATACACCATATTCAATATTTTTGATATAGATTTCCTAAAATTCTCTAAAATATTCTTTTTCTTTCCTTCCTCATTCATTATTGTCCAGCAAGATATACGGTTGACAGACAGAATTCGATTCCTCTTTACTTCAGCCAGTCACATTTTCCAATCGAGTAGGGAAGGTGGCGCGGTCCTTGTTGATTTCGTCCATCACTGGCGTTTACTCTTTTACATTTGGCAGAAATCCAGCAAAATCCATCTAAAGCTTAAAACAAATCTTACTATAAAAAGAAGTATCCCAATCGCTTTGGGATACCTTTTTTCCGCTTTTAAATCATGTTTTCAGTCGTGTTGGCGAGCTGCTTGGCGGTGGAGCGATCCGGATCAAGGCGTTTTTCAAGTTTTCTGGCCAAGATGGACAGCAAATAGTTGACCATGAAATACATAAATGCGGAAAGAAGCAGAATCGGGATAATGTATTTTGCGCCGTTTTCCCCGCTGTAGACGCCTTTTGCGTTGTGCAAAAGTTCCGGCAGCGAAATGATAATCGCAAGAGAAGTATCTTTTAACAGCGAGATGAACTGGCTCACAAGCGGCGGGATCATTTTTTTCAAAGCTTGCGGCAGGATGATATGCCACAGCGTTTGGATATAATTAAGGCCTGATGAACGGGCAGCTTCAATCTGCCCTTTTGGAATCGAGTTCAAGCCGCCGCGCACAATTTCGGCAATCATAGCCGATTCGAACACTGTCAAGGCTGCAATCGCCGCCATCGTAACGCTCATTTTGATGCCGACTTCCGGCAAGGCAAAATATGTAAAGAAAATAATCAAAATCAGCGGCAAGTTCCGGATGACTTCCACTATAAGCGCAACCACACTCGATAAAACCGGAATTTTTGTGTAACGCAAAATGCCGAGTACGCAGCCGAAGATGAAGCTTAAAATAATGGACACAACGGCAACTTTCAATGTCACCGCAAAGCCTTGCAGTAAATAAGCCAAATTTTCGCCTGAATAAGCTCCGGCAAAGTCCATAACGTTCCCCTCCTTGTATCGTTCCAAATGATTTGTTTATGCGTCTATTCGCTTCTTGCCAGCCGGCGTTCCAGGTAGTTGACCAGCAAGCTGAGCGGAATGGTCAGGACGAGATAAAACATGCCGACAAAAATATACGTATCAAACGTAATCCACGTTTTTTCGTGGATGATATCGGCGTAGTACATAAGGTCGAGCCCTGCAAAAACCCCAAGGATGGAAGAGTTTTTAACCAGGTTCAGGAATTGGTTGCCGATCGGCGGGATTACGATTTTGATCGCTTGAGGCAAAATAATATAACGCATCGCCTGGATGTAAGTCAGGCCTGTGGAACGCGCAGCTTCAAGCTGTCCCCTATCGACCGATTGTATGCCGGCACGCACGGCTTCTGCAATAAAGGCGGCTGTGTAGATGGAAAGCGCAATGGTCCCTGCGATAAATCCGCTTAAGTTAATATGGAAATAACTGAGCCCGTTGTAGAAAAAGAAACCGATCAGAATTAACGGAATGTTGCGGACTACTTCCACGTAGAAGGCGCCGATAAAATTCAGCAGCTTGACAGGGGCCAGCCGGAAAACGGCAATGATGTTGCCAAGAATGAAACTGGCAATCAGACCGATAATGCTGATTTTAATCGTATTGACGAAGCCCTGCATGTACAAATCTAAATAGTCAGTTAGGATCGAAAAATCGAGCATACCTGTTTCACTCCTTTACGGTTCAATCAGCGGAAAGGGATGGGCGATTTTTTTGCCCACCCCTTTCCGGATTATTGTTCTTTGATCCATTTGTTTTTGATTTTGTCGTATTCTCCGCTGTCTTTCAGTTCTTTTAAAGCCTTGTTTACAGCTTTCACGAGTTTCGTATTCCCTTTTTTCATCGCAATGCCGTACGGCTCATTCGTAAATGTACCGCCAACGACCTGATAATCCGGATCTTGAGCAGCCATGCCATAAAGAATCGAATTGTCGGTTGTCAGCGCATCGCCTTTTCCGGATTTCAAAGCTGTGAATGCTTCCTGGTAGTTTTCAAACTCGAGCACTTGCGTATCCGGTGCGGCTTTCTTGACGTTGTCTCCGGACGTCGCACCTTTTACCGTCAATACTTTTGTCCCTTTTTTCAAATCTTTGACGCTATGAATCTTGCTGCCTTTTTTCACAAGGAGCGATTGACCGGCGTCAAAGTATACATCCGAGAAATCGACGACTTTTTTGCGGTCCGGCGTGATGGTCATGGTGGCGACGACCATATCCACATCACCGTTTTGCAGCATCGGAATCCGTGTTTTGGACGTGACTTCCTTGAGTTCCACTTTTACCTTATCGCCGAAAATTTTCTTGGAAATCGCTTTGGCAATATCAATATCAAAACCTTCCACTTTTCCGGTTTTCGGATCTTTGTAGCCAAATAAATATGTATCATATTTGACTCCGACAACCACTTTCCCCTTGTCTTTGATTTGCTGGATCGGATCATCGCTGCTGCCGCTTGTCGTTTCTGACTTGCCGCAGCCCGCCATCAAAGCGGCCGCTAAAACAAAAATCAAGCCCACTGTAAACCATTTTTTCATCTTTCTCATTCTAATCCCCCTCTATATATATTTAATGATTGAGAACACGGTTCAAAAAGGTGCGCGCCCGTTCCGCACGCGGATTTTTGAAAAATTCTTCCGGCGTGTTGTCTTCGATGATCCTCCCCTGGTCCATGAAGATGACGCGGTCTGCTACTTCGCGGGCGAATCCCATTTCATGCGTGACGACCACCATTGTCATGCCGTCTTTTGCAAGCGACTTCATAACATCGAGCACTTCCCCGATCATTTCCGGGTCAAGCGCGGAAGTCGGTTCGTCAAACAGCATAATGCTCGGCTCCATCGCCAGCCCGCGGGCAATGGCCACACGCTGCTGCTGGCCGCCCGATAATTGCGATGGGTACGAATTCGCTTTATCCGGGATGCCCACTCTTTCCAGGTAGCGCATAGCCCTTTTCTCCGCTTCCTCTTTTCCCAAGCCGAGCACTTTAATCGGCGCAAGAGTAATATTTTGCAAAACTGTTTTATGCGGATACAAATTGAAATGTTGGAAGACCATGCCGATATTTTTTCGCAATTCGTTGATGTCAGTTTTTTTGTCATTTACTTTAAGATTTCTGACGAGAAGTTCGCCATCCGTAATCTCTTCCAAACGATTGATGCAGCGGAGCATCGTGCTTTTCCCCGATCCGGAAGGACCGATCACCACGACGACTTCTCCTTCATTGATTTCAAGATTAATATCTTTTAAAACATGAAAATTTCCGTAATATTTGTTCACATGTCGGAACGAGATCACATCAACACCTCCTTTGTTGTATTCCTTTCTCGATGAAGTCTTCCATCATTTAAGAACATTGCACTACTCTATTTTAGAGTATATCAATTTATTAAAATAATATCAATATTTCTTCAATTTAGATTTATCTGTTTATTGAAATCGCTTTATTATGTCTATTTGTTCAAACATATTCGGAAATAGCTGCAATAAAACTTTTAAAAAAAAATTACTCTGTTCATTTTTCATACTGAAATAAGAAGGAAAAGCGAACGGATTTCGAGATAATCCGACTATGTCCTGTAATATAACATAGCCCAAAGATAAAAAGCTCCAAATTGCTCGGAGCCAAGTGATGTTTATTTTTATTTTGACGACGCATCCTGGAGATGACTTCGACAAATCAAGAAAGAATCCAAACAATCGGAATGCCGAAAGAACCTCTCTCTCACAAAAAAAGGTTCGCAAAAATGAAATGAGCCACATATGGAAACAGATAAATGGATCTTGGACAACAGGAACTGCGAATTTAAATCATCGCTAAAGACATTAGGCACAAGTGTAATGTCCTTTTATCCCCCGCTGATGATGTATACGATGATGAAAAACGGGTAATCCGTATTCTTTCAACCAGAAGTTTGCCGTCCTCTTCCTTCAGATTCCGCCTCAATGTACGCTCTTCCGTTAGGCTATCGCGGCTGCTGCCTTCTTAATTGGAACTTTAGACTTATACATGTGTGCAAATAAAACACGATCCCCTGAAAAAGGATCGTGTTTCCTCATATAAAGAATATCGCTTGTCGCAAACGTTCTTACGATGTACCATTCAAGTCTTTTGAATGCAAAATTACTCGTTTAGACTGTTTTTATACTGATGCCACTCTTTTTCTGAACAATAGACAAAATGTCCGGGAGTCACTTCCCGCATTTCCAATAGATCATCAGGTCCGTATTGGTGGACGCTCGGATCATACAAAATTCTTTTTCGCGAACGTTCACTTTCAGGATCCGGCAGCGGGATGGCCGAGAGAAGGGATTGGGTGTAAGGATGAAGAGGATTCCGATACAGTTCCTCGCTTGGTGCCAGTTCCACTAATTTGCCAAAATACATCACACCAATTCGATCGCTGATATATTTCACCATGGACAAATCATGGGCGATGAATAAATACGTCAGCCCTTTTTCTTTTTGCAATTTTTTTAGTAAGTTGACTACTTGTGCTTGAATGGAAACATCCAACGCAGAAATCGGTTCATCCGCAATAATAAATTCCGGTTCCACTGCAAGAGCGCGTGCAATTCCAATTCTTTGCCGCTGTCCGCCTGAAAATTCATGAGGATATCGGTCTGCATGATCTTTTTTTAATCCAACTGTTTCCAGTAATTTATATACTTTTTCCATTCGTTCTTCTTTGGATTTCGCTAATCCGTGAATATCGATGCCTTCCGCGATGATATCAGCGACTTTCATCCGTGGATTCAGCGATGCATAAGGATCTTGGAAAATCATTTGCATTTTCCGATTGAATTCTTTTAATTCCTTTTTCGATTTTCTGCCGTGTACATCTTTTCCTTGAAATAAAACCTTACCGCCTGTCGCTTCATATAGACGAATGATCGTTCTTCCTGTCGTTGATTTTCCGCATCCCGACTCTCCAACAAGGCCAAGCGTTTCTCCTTTATAGATATCGAACGATATATCATCTACCGCTTTTACCATGTTCGGTTTACCTTCGTTAAAATAAAGTTTCAAGTTTTGGATTTCCAATAATTTTTCTGTCATCTTCCTACACCCCCTTCACGAGCAACGGTTCCTTATAATTGCCTGGCATCAAGCGGATACGCTGTTTCACGATTTCAGGCGGCTCCACTTCCGGTGCTTCCGGATGAAGCAGCCACGATTTCACTAAATGGGTATCCGAAACCTTATAAACAGGCGGTTCATATTCAAAATCAATTTTCAAAGCATATTCGCTTCTTAAAGCGAAAGCATCGCCTTTAGGTGGACGAAGCAAGTCCGGGGGAGTACCGGGGATCGCTTTTAATTCCTCATTCTGATCGATCTCCATGCTCGGCATCGAAGCAAGAAGCCCCCATGTATACGGATGTCTTGGATCATAAAATATTTCGTCCACTGTTCCAATTTCGACAATTTGCCCGCCGTACATGACCGCGACACGATCCGCTACATTGGCGACCACTCCTAAATCATGGGTAATGAAAATGATGGAAGTCTCCATTTTTTGTTGTAAATCTTTCATCAATTCTAAAATTTGTGCCTGGATGGTCACATCTAAAGCCGTCGTTGGTTCATCGGCAATGAGAATTTTCGGATTGCATGCAAGCGCAATGGCAATCACAATTCGCTGTCTTTGTCCGCCTGAAAATTGATGAGGGTATTGCTTAAAGCGCGCTTCCGGTTGAGGCAAACCAACCAAATGCAGAAGCTCAATCGCCTTTTTTTTCGCTTCTACTTTTGACAGTTTTCGATGTTTTCTTAAAGGTTCCATAATTTGTTTTCCGATGGTCATCGTCGGATTCAGCGATGTCATCGGATCTTGAAAAATCATCGAAATTTCTTTTCCCCTGATTTGGTCCATTTCCGAATCCGATAATTTCGTCAGATCTTTTCCGGCAAATAAAATTTCTCCTTCTTTAATCGAACCGGACGAGCTGGGAATTAAACGCATAATGGCCTTAGTGGTCACCGACTTTCCCGACCCGGATTCTCCCACGATGGCCAGCGTTTCTCCTTTTTTTAATTCAAAATTCACCCCCCGAACAGCCTGAACCTCTCCTGCATGCGTATCGAAGGAAACATGTAAATTTTTAACTTCGAGTATATTTTCCATTTCGATTCTCCTCTTTCTTCTTACTTACGCATCTTCGGGTCTAACGCATCGCGCAATCCATCTGCCAATAAGTTAAAGCTTAAGATCAACAAGCTGATGATGACAGATGGAATGATGAGCATATAAGGATTCGTTTGCAAGGATTTGAATCCGTCGTTCACCAATGAGCCGAGAGAAGCTTCCGGCGGCCGAATCCCCAAGCCGATAAAACTTAAAAACGCCTCGGTGAAAATGGCATTCGGAACCGTAAACATAGTGGTAATAACGATTTGACCCACGATATTGGGAATCAAGTGTTTGACTATCAACCTTGCATTGGAAGCACCCAGCGTTCGGGAAGCAAGAACAAATTCTTGGTTTTTCAATTTCAATATTTGTCCGCGGACAATTCTCGCCATATTCACCCAGCCGGTAATGACCATCGCCAATGTGATCGACATAATTCCCGGCTGGATCACGAGGATAAAGAGAATGACAATAATTAATTGCGGAATTCCCATCAACACTTCGCTGATCCGCTGCATAATATCATCCACTTTTCCTCCGTAAAAACCAGAGATGCCTCCATATAAAACGCCAATCAGCAAATCGATGGCCGCAGCTAAAATACCGATGTAAATCGAAATGCGAGTTCCATACCAAGTTCTTGTCCATAAATCCCGTCCCAGTTCATCCGTGCCGAACCAATAATATTCTTTTACATTTTTGGCTTTGTACATATCAAATCCGTCTTGATCCTTTCCGTTGAACGGCAGCCACGAAATTTTTTCCAATACAGGAATTTTAGGCGGAAGTTTCGCATGAGCGACATTTTGTTCTTTATACGTGTGTCCGGACAGGCTAGGCCCAATGATCGCCATCACTGAAATCAAAATGATCAAAATTAAACCGACAACAGCTCCTTTATTTCCTTTCAGTCGAATCCAGGCATCTTGCCAATTATTCAAGCTTGGACGTTCGATAGTTTCTAATTGTTCCTCTTTTCTTTCAACAGGAACAAACAGTTCGTCTGAGAGATGATTCAAGTCCGGCAAACGATCAGCATTCATGATTTCTTCCCTCCTGTCAAACGGATACGCGGATCAATCACTCCGTACAAAATATCCACAACAAAAACCATAAAAATAAACAGAGCGCTGTAAAACAAGGTGGTCCCCATAATCATGCCGAAGTCATTCGTCATAATCGAACGGACAAATTGATCCCCAAGACCAGGAATTCCGAAAATATTTTCAATAACTAAAGATCCGGTTATAATGTTCACAATCATTGGACCAAGCAACGTGATAATGGGGATAAGCGCGTTTCGTAGCGCATGCTTCAAAATAATATCCCGCTTCCCGACCCCTTTTGCGCGGGCAAGCATAATGTAATCCGACGATAAAATTTCCAAAAGCTCCGTTCTCATAAAGCGGGCTACTGTGGCAATAACGGGTACAGACAGAGCAAGCGACGGCAACACCGTATACTTGAACCCGCCCCAATCCGCTACCGGAAAGATCGGAAACTTCACCGCCAAAAAGTATTGAAGAAATCCCGCAAAGACAAAGGAAGGAATGGAAATCCCCAGAACGGCAATGGTGGTAGCTCCATAATCCACGATCGTGTTATACTTTAAGGCTGCGATGATTCCAAGCAAAATGCCGACAATGGTGCCAAACACGACAGCCTGAAACCCTAAAACGGCGGAAGGACCAATCCGTTCTGCAATCATCGTCGACACCGGACGGTTATTATATTGGAATGACACTCCTAAATCTCCTTTTACTAAGTTCCCCATATAGCGAACATATTGAACGGGGAGCGGATCGTTTAATCCGTATTTTTCCAGAATGATTTTTTGTTGGTCTGGTGAAAGTTTTTCTTGATTATGCAACGGGGATCCAGGCAGAAGCTTCATAAGAAAAAACGTGACCGTTGCAATCACAAACATCGTCACAAGCATATAAACAATACGCCTGATGATATATCTTAACATCCAATAACCTCCATTCCTTTTTCATTATGACAAAACTCAACAATTTTTTGTCAATTCCTTATATTCAGAATGATTTTCCCCACTAGGGAAAAAGGAGAGTATATGCTCTTAAGCACACACCCTCCTTTTTCAAGGTCAGCTTCATTCTTCTACTGAATCGATACCCACTTATAAGATAGTTCAGGTCCTACTTTATGTTTCAACAATCCTTTTACATACGGACGTTGCAATACTGCTCTTCCTCTTTGATAAACAGGAGCGATGGCTGCATCTTGATCCAAAAGGATTTTTTCCGCTTTTAGCATCGCTTCCCAACGTTTTTCCGGTTGCAAAGCATAAGTCGTTTTGGCTTCTTGGACAAGCTTGTCATATTCAGGATTAGAGTAATGCATTTCATTGTTTCCACCGCCGGTTACAAACATATCGATGAACGTCATCGGATCGGCATAGTCTGGTCCCCAGCCGGCAAGCGAGAAGTCATAATTCATTTTGGCTTCAAGGTCAAGTTTTTGTTTGAACGGCTGTTGTTTAATATTAACCGTTAATCCTTTTAAGTTCTTTTCTAGCTGTTCTTTTAAATATTCGCCTGCTTTTCTGGACAAATCATCGTCATAGTTTAACAGTTCTAAAGTGATTTTGTCTTTGCCCAACGCTTTTTTCGCTTTTGCCCAATATTTTTTCGCTTCTTTTACGTTGTACGTATTAAAGTTTCCGTTCTCATCTCGGAAATATTTTCCGTTTGGCCCCTTGATAAATTCTGCTGGAACAAAATAATCAGCAGGGATAGATCCGTTATTTAAAACGACTTTAGTAAATTGATTTTTATCAAAAGCCATGCTGATGGCCTTGCGGGCATCCACATTTTTCAACACAGGATTTTGTTCATTGAAGCGTAAGAAGAAAACGTTTGCTTCTTTTTCATATTTTAAATCTTTGTCATTTTTATACTTATCGACAAATTCAGAATCGAGATAGACGCGGTCAGTGGCCTTGCTTTCATACAAGTTCACCGCAGTTTGCGTATCTTTGACGACTTTCACATTAACTTCTTTCAATTTCACAGAATCTTTATCCCAATAATTCGGATTTTTCTTCATTTGCCATTTATCGTCATGCTTCCAAGAAGACAGAACAAACGGGCCGTTGTAAACAGTGGTATCAGCTTCTAAACCGTAGTTCTTGCCTTGTTCTTTGACAAATTTTTCGTCTTGAGGCAAGAATGTTCCAAACGTTAGAAGAGCTTTAAAGTAAGGAATCGGTGTCTCAAGCTGCACTTGAAGCGTTTTATCGTCCAGTGCCTTTACTCCCAATTGTTCCGGCTTCATTTTTCCTTCATTGATCGCTTGTGCATTTTTGATGTCATACATTATGTATGCATATTGAGAGGCAGTCTTCGGATCCACTACTTTTCTCCATGCATATACGAAATCGCCGGCTGTTACCGGGTCTCCATTGGACCATTTCGCATCGCGAAGTTTAAATGTCCATGTTTTTCCATCTTTGCTGACTTGCGGTTCCCCTTCCGCTATTCCTTCTACAGGTTCATCGTTTTTTCCTAAACGATAAAGCCCTTCCATTACATTATTTAAAGCAGTAAAGGAAACCGTATCAGTTGCTAACGCAGAATCCATCGTCGGTATTTCCTGCGTTTCAACCAGATTTAATACTTGATCTTTTTTGGCATTGTCCCCGTTTTTGCCGCCATCGCCGGATTTACTACCGCTGCATGCAGTCAACACCGTGCCAAGAGCAAGCAAGAGAACGAGAAAAAGAGAGAACTTCTTTTTCATAGGCAAATTGAACCTCCTTTTTATGATAGTATCTTCCTATTTTTTCGAAAGATTTGATAATTATTATAATCTATTTTAACTTTTTTGCAATAACTAATTTTTTTATATTTCAATATAAACAATCTTATTACAATATTAATTAAATAATGATTAAACAGAATTCCTTCTTTAAATTAAAATGGTAACGCTTTAATACGTTTCCTTAGTTTAAACTTTTAAATTGATTTTCTATTCATGATATGGATGTATTTTTCTAAAATAATATGAGGATCATTTCATGAAAATAATGGATTTTAAAGTGGACCGATCATTGTCTGCCGTTTTCATCACAAGTATACTTAAAGGTAGAAACGGCGATTGCAACCTGCAAAAGATTGTTACGATATCATTGGGAGCGTTGTTCATGAAGACGGTTTTTATTTTATTCTTTGTTAACATATTGATTTCTGCCTTGTATTCTTTGATAGATCCGCAATCTTTTTTTACTAGCTTTGTCAACGCCACGTTTTTGATCGGTCTCTTTTTCTTGACGATCGGTCTCTTTCTTTTCGTTTATGGTGGAGGTTTTTTTGACGGAATCATGAATAGCTTTAAACAAATAAGAAAAATGTCTAAAGAAGGCCAGTATGTTTCACAATTTGACCCAGTCGATCAAACGGTAGATTCACGTTTAGATGCTGGCAAAAGAAAAATTCGTTTCACGAATCCATTGATCATCACAGGCAGTTTTTTTGTGGTTTTAGATTTGATGATTGCCTTTCTCTTTTCCCCTTGAGCCGCTTGAATCCTTGTTAAAAATTCGTTATAATCAGGAACACACATAATCGAAGCGATGAGAAAGAAGAGTACAGCCGATAACCGGTTTTCCAGAGAGTTTGTGGTCGGTGGAAACAAACAATCGGACGGCTGGAATGGACTTTCGAGCTCCCTTTGCGAACGGCTTCAAGCTTAGTAGTGAAGAGGCGCATTCCGTTGCGTTAAAAGGATTCCATGTGAATGGAAACAAAGTGGCTCCATGCGAGCAACTTAGGGTGGCACCGCGGAACAACCATTCGTCCCTAATCTTTACGGACGAATGGTTTTTTTATGGATCAAAAAATTTTAGGATGCATGATGGAGGTAGAAAATGATGAAAACAATTTTTTCGGGTATTCAGCCTAGCGGAACGATTACGCTGGGAAACTATATTGGGGCAATGAAGCAATTTGTTGAACTGCAAGACGAGTACAACTGTTATTTTTGCATTGTGGATGAGCATGCCATTACCGTTCCGCAAGATCGTCTTGAGCTTCGCAAAAACATCCGCAGTTTAGCGGCATTGTACTTGGCGGTCGGTCTTGATCCGGAAAAGGTGACTCTTTTCATTCAATCCGAAGTTCCGGCCCATACGGAAGCCGGTTGGATTCTTCAATGTATTTCTTATATCGGCGAATTGGAGCGTATGACACAATTTAAGGATAAATCAGCCGGCAAAGAAGCGGTTTCCGCCGGTCTTCTCACATACCCTCCACTAATGGCAGCCGACATTTTATTGTATAATACCGATTTAGTGCCTGTTGGAGAAGATCAAAAACAACATATTGAATTAACGCGAGACTTGGCGGAACGATTTAATAAAAAGTACAACGATATTTTTACCATACCGGAAATCCGCTTGCCGAAAGCCGGAGCGCGTGTCATGTCTCTCCAAGATCCTACGAAAAAAATGAGCAAATCCGATCCGAATTCAAAAGCGTTTATCACCTTGCTTGACGAACCAAAACTCATCGAGAAAAAAATCAAAAGTGCCGTTACCGATTCTGAAGGAGTTATCCGCTATGATCGGGAAGCTAAGCCCGGAGTTTCCAATCTGTTGTCGATTTATTCCGTTCTCGGAAATATTTCTATCAAAGAGTTGGAAGAAAAATACGCCGGTAAAGGGTATGGAGAATTTAAACAAGATTTGGCGGAATTAATCATCGAAGAGTTAAAACCGATTCAACAACGTTATGCTGAACTCATCGATTCTGAAGAACTGGATGAAATTCTCGACCGCGGGGCAGAAAAAGCGAACTATGTGGCCAATAAAATGCTGCAAAAAATGAAAAACGCCATGGGGCTCGGAAGAAAAAGAAGAAGAAGAAGATAAAAATCCGGCCGCGGGACTCATCCCGCGGCCGATCATTTTTCATGAAAGATTCAAAAAAATAGCAGAAAGATGGCACTCATCTCCCGCCTGGAATAACCTTTTGCTCCTGCAAAGCCTCGTCGTTTAATTCACTTTCGAAGAACCATTTTCCATTTCCCACAGTTTTTCAAAAAAGGCTTGTCCCCGAATAATATTTTCGCAAAGCTGCATATGTTTTTCGGTCCAGCCTACTTTCGTTTCTTCATAGAGAGCGTTCCATGCTTCATCGAAATTCATTTCTTGAATTTGCGCATATTTTTCCGGCGCCCATTCTGTATACCAATAGCGAATTTCCGCTGTATTTTTGGAAGACTGAAGTTGATCAAGAGCCATAAACAAAAGTTGTTTCAGCTGTCTTTCTTTCCTGGTCAGTCCGAACATTTGATCCGGAAGAGGAGAAAGAATATGATGTTCTTTCTCTTTATGAGCTAATTCCCATTCGAAGTTTGCTTCTTCTTCATTTTCAATCATTTCGTATACTAATTGTTCCTGACGGGGAATCAAACGGCTTTTTCGAATCGGGATGGTGTAGCCCATAGTATCGACAGCCAAAATACCGGCTCCGTCTGTTACAACGAATGCATAATCCAACTGGATGCGTTCATGGTTTTTTCTTAAATAGGCTTTTTGATAGACTTCATTTAATAAGTCTTTCGGCAAATCAGACATATCATTTTCAATAAAGTGGTATAATAGCTTATTTACTTTCAAAAGAGGCACCTGGTCTAATAATTCAATGGCGTCCTCTTTCCTCCATTCATGAAACGGACAGACATTATATCCGTTTTCCTCGCCTTCAAACCAATTTACCCAGACATCATGCAAGTACAACATGTAGAGACCCCCTTACATCTTCTTCATTTGTCACACAGTATGGGCAAAAGAAAGTTAAATTATTCCTGTAGGGGGATGTTTTTGAATGTGTTCTTATTTTTTCTTCTTTGGCTGTGGATAGTAAATGGAAAGACTGATGATGATCAATCCGAGTACAAACAAATAACAATTCCCTTTTTTCGCAAGAAATTTCACGTATTCAACGAACGTCAGCCCTGCAGCCATTAAATTCACATACAAGATTATGCTGACCCCGCCGGCCACTGATAATCCGAATCCGAAAAGCCAAAAAAAGATTCTTCCCACCTTTTTCCATCCTCGCCGCCATTTTCTCTCTGTTGGCTTGTCCAACGTTTTTGATTCATGTATATTCCTGAAATCCCGTTATTATGCGAAAGCGATATTTCCTCGACATGCTTTCTTTTTTCAAAATCAAATTTTCACATTCATAAATGTGATCAACGAATTTCCGTTGCGTTAAAACGTTTAGACATTTTTCAACCTTACTGAAAACAAAAAATCCCCCTTTATATGGGGAGATGGAAACAGGTGATCATTGATTCCATTCTTTCAAAAAAGTTTCGGCAGGCAGAGCAAGCATTTCCTTTGTCCCTTTCTTCCATTTTTTTGCACATTCCTCAACAATGGCAAATCCCGTCGCATAGCCAAGCATAGACGGCAGCATGCCTTTCCCATATAAAATTCGATCATGAACAGGATTTTGTTTGGACAGCATGAGGTGATCTTGTACATAAGAACGCCACCATTTTTTTATATCAGCCGACGTATATTGTTTGCACCAAGAGGCATTCAATTTTTCTCCTACATATTCCTTCACGGCAAACTCCGCCAGTCCTTCAAACAAAATGGAATCTAAAAGTCGATACTCTTCCTCTCTTTTTTCCAATTTTTCCATCCGAGCACAATGATGATATTCATGAACAAACACGGCTTCCCATTGTTCTTTGTCAATGTCGGGAGATAAAAACAAAAACATCTTGTCGCCTAGAGCCAGACCCGATTTGTTCGGTCTGTCTCCAAAAAGGGAAAAATTGGATTGAACAGGAAACAAATAAATGCCGATATCGGGGCCATTCCAAAGCTGTTTATATTTTAAAAAAAGACGTTCCATTTCCTTCCAAGCTTTTTTCTGTACAAGACCCTCAAAAGTGGATCTTGTTCGTTTGGAAGGCGCAAACATGCCGTGCTGCTGTAAATAGCGATAAAACGAAATCGCTTCCCGTTCTGAGATTCCGTCGATCTTGCTCATCCATTCGAGTGGTTCGTCCCAATGATTCATTAGCCATTCTTTCGTATTGTATACACCCATGAAAGGCATCCTCCCTTTTTATGTATTTATATTTATGTTCAAAACCATTCAAAAGACACAAAAAAGCAAGGCCACTAAGCCCTTGCTTTCCAAAATGATTCAGGGAGGATCGCTCTCTTATCTATGTTTTTCTTCACAAGGTTAGCGAAAACGAAATCGTCTCATTTTGGTTTCAGTCATTGGCTAAATTAAAAAAGGACAGAACGGAAAAACACGTTCTGTCCTTTTTGAGGGTTTCCATCATCTAATCCTACACATGCAAAATGAATCGTTTAAGACATAAACCCATTACTGTTCATATTTTTTAAAAACAATCGTGGCATTATGTCCGCCAAATCCGAATGAATTACTGATGGCTGCGCGAACCGTTTGTTTTCTTGCTTCATGCGGAACGTAGTCGAGATCGCAATCCGGATCTTTTGTTTCCAAATTGATAGTCGGCGGCATGATATCATTTTTTATTGAAAGGACGGTGATGATAGCTTCCACGCCCCCGGCCGCACCAAGCAAATGCCCTGTCATAGACTTAGTGGAGCTAACAGCTAGACGGTATGCATGCTCACCAAAAACCGTTTTAATGGCCGCCGTTTCAAATTTATCATTGTACGGCGTGCTTGTTCCATGGGCATTAATGTAATCAATATCTTCCGGTTTTAAATCGGCATCCTGGAGCGCCTTTTTCATAGCCCGCGCTCCTCCTTCTCCTCCCGGAGCAGGAGCTGTAATATGATAAGCGTCGCCTGTCATGCCATAACCAACGATTTCAGCATAAATTCGCGCTCCTCTTTTTAATGCATGTTCCAGTTCCTCCAAAACAATAATTCCTGCACCTTCCCCTATGACAAAACCATCGCGATTTGCATCAAAGGGGCGGCTGGCCGTTTTTGGATCCGGATTTGTAGAAAGAGCAGTATTGGCGCTGAAACCAGCAATACTCATACGAGTGATAGGAGCTTCTGTACCGCCCGTCACCATCACATCGGCATCTCCGCGCTGAATCGCTTTAAAAGCGTCACCGATAGAGTTTGTGCCGGTTGCACAAGCTGTCACCGTACAGGAATTAATTCCTTTGGCACCAAGTAGAATAGAAACTTGGCCGGCTGCCATATCAGGAATCATCATCGGAACAAAGAACGGGCTGACTCGGCGGTAACCTCTTTTTTGGAATGTTTCAAACTGCTGTTCAAATGTTTCCATGCCGCCGATGCCGGAGCCGATCCACACTCCCACTCGTTCTGCATTTGATTCATCAATGACTAGATCAGCATCTTTTACAGCTTGAATGGCAGCAGCTACGGCATACTGAGTAAAGCGGTCCATTTTTCTTGCTTCTTTTCGTTCTAAATAGTCTTCCGGATTAAAATCGTTTATTTCAGCTGCTACTTTAGCAGGAAATTCATCAGGATTCACTCTTGTCAGAGGCTTAATCCCGCTTACTCCGTTTATGATATTTTCCCAAGAAGTTTCAACATTTAATCCAACAGGTGTAACCGCACCAAGCCCGGTTACAACAACACGTCTTTTCTCCATTACCCCATCTCCTTTACGAGTTCAAGAAGATTTATTTTTACCGTCCCCATCTTAGAAGAACAGCTCCCCATGTCAGACCACCGCCAAATCCTACCATCACGATAACCTGATCATCTTTTATTTTACCAGCTTCCAGTTCTTCCACAAGCGAAATTGGAATAGAGGCAGCAGAAGTATTTCCGTATTTATGAACGGTTTTCGACATTTTTTCAACAGGAAGCTCCAAGCGTTGGCGAGCAGATTCCATAATCCGGATATTGGCTTGATGAGGAATTAGAAAATCGACATCTTCTTTCGAAAGTCCCGCTTTTTCTATCACACGAATACAGGATTCTCCCATTTGTCGAACCGCAAACTTGAACACTTCCCGACCGTTCATATGAATATATCGGTCTTGGTACAAATATTTCCCGCCGGATCCATCCGCACCGAGATCAAAAGCGAGAATTCCTCTTCCTTCAGAAACAGGTCCTACTACGGCTGCCCCAGCTCCATCGCCAAATAGTACAGCTGTATTCCGATCGCTCCAGTCAGTGATTTTCGAAAGTTTTTCAACCCCCACCACTAACACGTAACGGTAAGTACCCGAAACGATAAATTGTTGGGCGGTTGCCAGCCCGTACATAAAACCAGCACAAGCAGCACTAATATCCATCGCCGCCGCATTGGTTGCCCCCAATCGATCTTGGAGCATACATGCGACCGTTGGAAATGGCTGATCCGGAGTGACAGTAGCCACTAAAATTAAGTCTATTTCTTTTGGAGAAATTCCGGCATGTTCAATGGCGTTTTTCGCAGCTTCAAACGCCATATCGGATGTATCCATATCGTCTCCGGCAATTCTCCGTTCTTCAATTCCCGTTCTCGTACGGATCCATTCATCAGACGTATCCATGATTTTTTCTAAATCTGTATTTTTTACAACCTTTTCTGGTACGTAACGACCAACTCCAATAATTCCTGCGTTCAACACGCTTCCCTTCCTTCTTAAAACTTTGTTCAACGAGCGCTCATTGCGAAAAATACGCTTTGAGTGCCTATTGACTTATAGAAAGTGGTATAAGCACATATTATTACCTGGTACTAATCTTAACAAAAATACTTTTGTCTTGCAAACTTTTTTCCTCAACCCACTATATCTATAGGACTCTATCCATTCCATTTTGATTGAGACACATAAACTAAAAGGTAGAAGGAAAGGGGGTAGCTGACTTATGAGCACGGAAGAGGAAGAGAAGCAAAAAACCAATATACACCCTTTTGACAAACTGATGTTTGGCCGACATGAACGCAATGGCGAAAAAAAATCGGAGAACAAAAAAGATGAGACGGATCTGGAAAACGTTGATTTTATGGAATTGATGAATCAAATAGATATATTGATGTCCTCTTTTGGGCATTTTAAACCGCTTTTGAATAAAGTCACGCCGTTATTGGAAAAATGGATCAAGAAATAAAAAAACTTTTCATTCGTCCAACAGGAAAGATGAAATGGATGAACTTTCAATACTTGCGGCAAAAAAGCGGTCTATGATTTAGGGGAGAACCCAATTATCATAGGATTCCCCCCTTTTCCATTCCTATTCTTTTAAGGCTTCTTTTTTCCCTAATTCATATGCTTCGTTCATCACTTTCAAAAACAGATCCATAAAAGGCTGAATCAACTCCATGGAAAGTTTGATTCCCGCTTCCTTTAATTTTTCTTGCGCCTCAGGTAAGTATTTCATGGCCATTTGCACGAATTCCATATTTTTTTGTTCATTCATTTAAATGCCTCCCTTATCACTTTTGCTTGGCAGCTTTCCTGTTTTGGTATAAATGGCGATATCGCGATTCAACCGGTCTCGGAATGGTTTATCAACCACGGGGCTCCATTTACCCATCGTAATGACACCGTCTTGAAAATCAAAATACAAATTTCCAGGAGGAAGCTTTCCTTCTGCAAAACGCGCGGCGGCTACTTCATAAAGTTTATCAACATGCTGTACAGTACTTGTAAGCACCGTATACTTTCCTAAATCCGATTGGTCAGACACATAGCCAATGGCATATAATCCTTTTTCTTTCAATTTTTGAATAACCGGGACACTGTAGCGGTCGCCGGCCGGATACACGACATCCGCCCCTTTGTCAATCAGCCCATCCAGCAAATGAAGCGCCTGATCTGTGTCATCCCAATTTCCAACATATTGTTTAAACACTTGAACGTCAGGATTTTCATATTTGGCGCCATCCACAAACCCTTTGATCTCCGGCTGCCATTTATAAGTAGCGAGAACAGCGATCTTTTTTGTTTTCGTTTCATGGGCGGCCGTCATTCCTCCAAAAAACCCCATAGCATAACCTTCAAACTTAAGGCTTGTCGTATTTTTGCACTTGGCATTCCCATTAAAACTGACAAAATGGATATTTGGAAATTTAGGCGCTATTTGATTAAAGTTTTCTGCATATTCACTTCCATGTCCAAAAATTAAATTAATCCCTTTATGTGAAAATTCCTCTACTGCTTTTTCCGTCAGCACTTTTGAGTTCATCCATTCTTTGTAATAAACATCCACACCGAAACGGTTTTGAATGCGAAGCATACCACTGTATCCTTTTGTACCCCATACTTGATCATTTATGGTTTCCGGTACCAGTATTCCAACTTTTTGAAGATGTCCTTTATCATCTTCTTTCTTGCAAGAAGATAGCAACGCGAATAAGATCATCACTATAATTACAACTGCGACTTTTTTTGCCATTCCGAGAACTCCCTCTTTCCAAACCCTCACTTCAGGTAAAAGCTGTTAAAGCACAAAATATGCATTGATGCTCTAACATGTTAAAGGGAGTACGTGTATAAAAAGAGAAAAATCCATAAAGCACGCCCCCTCCAACTCTTTTAAAAGAAAAATGAGATTTACGAATCTTTCCCATTTCTTCACTAGGAAAAAGTACCCGATTTGAACCCGTCTTTATTCTACACTTCTTCTAAAACTTAAAAAAGGGGAAATCACAAATCTCTCGTTTTTTTATATGAATAATTTGCTTTTGTACTGCTTCGTCTATAGGTAATTTGTTTTCAACCTGCAAGGTTTCAAAAGGATAGGCATTTCGTGATTGATCTTTACAGCGTTTTTTTAAAGCGTTTATTTGTTCTTCGTCATGGATCACACGGCTCATAACCGCTTCCCAGCTCGACGGATTGGCATTTACCAGGATAAAAGTATTAGACTTTTCTTTTTGCCTGTTGATGACGTCGACGGCATCCTCTACGTATAAAGCATCCTCAAGATCCTCATCAATGCAAGCTTGTTCCCATTGAAAAGCAGGATTGGTCATCGCTTCCGCCAATAAAAAAGAATTGGGCTGGCGAGGGCCGAAAACGGTCGGTAAATAAAAAACAGTTACGGGCGCTTTTTCTTTTTCAGCTTGTTTTCGGAGTTCCTCCGCCTCCACGTATAAATCATGTTTTTCTTTTCTTTTCAACCAAATAGATGGATACAGAAAGATAAAATGATGTTTTTTCCAATCCAAACTTTTTTCAACAACGGGCTTGATCGCCTTCCAAGCGTTTTCTTTTCGGTGGTAATAACCATCATAAAAAGAAAAAACGAGATAAGATGGGGATGGTATGTGCTCAGGTCTTTGAATATGATGAAATTTTTGATATTGAAAATTAGCATTTCTCCCTATCTCCAACAAACGTTCCTCATCCAGCTCATCTTCATCGCAGCCAAGGACCGTCATTCCTTCCTCTAAAAAGACTCGGCACAATTCAAATCCAATAAACGAATTACCGGAAAACACAACTGCATCATTCATAGGCATCCCCCCTTATTCCCCATATGGCTATTTTATGCTTCCCAATCTTAGCTGTTAAAGGATCTTTAGTAAAAAATGAACTTAAGCGAGGAAACTCTTTCATTTAAGCTTCTTTTGGTAGAGCATATGCGACCTTTTTTGTGAGGATCCTTCTTTTTTATGAACCGTTCGTTTCCGGTTTATAATTCTTTTTCATGCTCGCGAAAATATCGCAAACATTTTCGAATAATAAGCGGCCGCTTCTCCGGCAAAAAGAATTCGAGTTTTACCGGCAAATGGTTCCTCATCCGTTCTTTACAAACGGATTGGACGACTTCCAATTGTCCTTTATACGATGGGTGTCCAATGATTTCTATAAAATAAAGGGGATTTTTCGTTTTGATCAGCGGAATGACCGTATCCTTTTGGATCACTTTTTCCCATTCCTTTTCTTCGACCTGATAAGCCACAGAAATTTCCTTCCTGAACTTTTTCAAGAAGAACTTCTGTTTTCTTTCTTGCTCATTATGCAATCGTAGGGAAATGCACGGAGTGATGACGACTGCACAGCGCAAATTGGACTGAATACCCGTTAACATGTTTTTTAGTAAAAGCGCTCCGGTTCCCTTAGCTAGAATATGAATACGCTGATTGATAATCTCCTGTCTTTTTATATAGTGGTATAAGTTCAACGCAGATTCCACGGCCTTTTCGCTTCCCCAATGGGCCCCGAAAAAGTTGGAATAAAATACCAGATAGCCGGATTTCGTCAACTGGTCAATCCAATCCCTCCTAGTTTCGTTTTCCATCCAAAAACTCCCTTTTTCTGTGACATAATGATTTTGATCTCCTAGAATCATAACGGCAAAACCGTTCGGCTTTACTGGATAATGAACAATGCACCACTCTCTATCATGCTGAAATATCTTTTGCTGCATGATCAACTTCTCCTTTTGCATAGTGAGTCTTAATATTGTATGAAGGCAACAGATTTTTCGATAAGAAATCAGCCTATTCAAAACGGAGGAGTTTCAAATGTGTAAGAAAGATTTCATCATCGAACGGAAGTGTGGTAAGATAGAGGTATAATAGGTACATACTGATTTATAAAACGAGGTGAATAACCGATGCGTTTCATTATGACACTGGTATGGGCATTTCTTTTGTCTTTAATGCTCGTATATGTTGTGGGAGCAATGGCCGGAGCAGCGTTTAATTTCAGTCTCAGCCTTCTTTTAACGTTTGTCTTTGCGATTCTGATCTTTTTGTTAAGCTCGCTGATTCCGGACGAACCGGTTGAAAAACATTGAGTCCAAAAGGGGCGGCCGATGAGGTCGCCCCTTTTGGCTTGTGGCATGTTTTATCAATGGCCAAAATGGATACTTCAGCCATGAAGGTGTGAGCGAACAGATCCCCCGTCTATTTAAGAAGAACGGACAATGAGCTCCCCGTTTTCTTCATCAATAACCGCTTCTTTATTTGGCAAAATATCTCCGGCAATAATCGCCCTTGCCAGCTTAGTCTCTACTTGATGTTGAATGAACCGTTTCAATGGCCGGGCTCCATATACCGGATCGAATCCCTCTTTCGCAATGAGCTTCTTAGCGTTTTCCGTGACTCTAAGATCCAATTCCTGATCTTTCAGTCGTTGTTTTAGTTCACCGAGCAATTTTTCCACAATGGCTTCTACGTTCTCCATCGTCAACGGTTTAAACAAAATAATATCATCCACACGGTTTAAAAATTCCGGGCGGAAGTGATGCTTTAATTCGTTCAATACTTTTTCTTTTGTCTCCGGTTGAATGTCTCCTTCTTCTTTTCGATCTAACAAGTAGGAAGAGCCTAAGTTGGAAGTCATAATGACAACCGTATTTTTGCAATCAACTGTTCTTCCTTGTGAATCCGTGATTCGACCGTCATCCAGCATTTGCAGCAAAATATTAAATACTTCCGGGTGCGCTTTTTCTATTTCATCCAATAAAACAACCGAATAAGGTTTACGGCGAATGGCTTCCGTAAGTTGGCCCCCTTCTTCATAGCCGACATATCCAGGAGGAGCACCGATTAAACGCGAAACAGAAAATTTTTCCATATACTCGGACATATCGATCCGAATCATTTGCTCTTCGCTATCGAATAATGCCTCTGCGAGTGTCTTTGCCAGCTCTGTTTTTCCGACGCCTGTCGGACCAAGAAATAAAAACGATCCGATCGGACGATTTGGGTCTTTGATTCCCGCTCTTGCCCTTAGTACAGCATCACTCACCAGCTTCACTGCTTCTTCTTGGCCGATTACTCTGTTTTGGAGAATTTGTTCTAATCGCAGTAATTTCTCTCTTTCTCCTTCCACAAGCTTGGTAACGGGTATGCCTGTCCAACGGGAAACGATCCCCGCAATTTCTTCTTCTGTCACCTCTTCCCGAAGAAGCCGATTCTCGTCCTGTTTCGTTGCGGCTTCGTTTTCCAGTTCCTTCAGTTCTTTTTCTACTTGGGGAATTCTGCCATGGCGCAATTCAGCTGCTTTATTTAAGTCATATTGGTTCTCCGCCAATTCCAGCTCCCTGCGAAGTCTTTCCAACAGTTCGCGTTTTTCCTGAACTTTTTGAATAGCCTCTTTCTCTTTTTGCCATCTTGCCCGCATTTCATTCGCTGTTTCTCTTAAATCCGCCAATTCTTTTCTCAATATCTCAAGGCGTGCTTTGCTGGCATCATCCGTCTCCTTCATTAAGGCAGCTTCTTCAATTTCAAGCTGCATCACTCTTCTCGTCACTTCGTCCAATTCTGTCGGCATCGAATCGATTTCCGTCCTGATCAAAGCGCACGCTTCATCAACCAAGTCAATCGCCTTATCAGGAAGAAACCGATCGGAAATATAACGGTTAGAAAGCGTTGCGGCGGCTACAAGAGCCCTATCATGGATATTAACGCCGTGGTGAATTTCAAACCGTTCCTTTAAGCCCCGTAAAATCGAAATCGTATCTTCCACTGTCGGTTCTTGAACGAGAACTTGCTGGAAACGACGTTCAAGCGCCGGATCTTTTTCAATATATTGACGGTATTCATCCAATGTTGTGGCCCCAATACAATGGAGTTCGCCTCTCGCCAGCATCGGTTTCAACATATTCCCTGCATCCATGGCTCCCTCTGTTTTTCCGGCGCCCACAATCGTATGCAGTTCATCAATAAACAACAATATTTTCCCTTCGCTTTTCTTAACCGCATTTAAAACCGCTTTTAACCTTTCTTCAAACTCGCCCCGAAATTTGGCTCCAGCAATCAACGCGCTCATATCCAAAGCAAAAATGGTTTTATCTTTCAATCCTTCAGGGACATCTTTGCGGACAATCCTTTGGGCAAGGCCTTCCACAATCGCGGTCTTCCCAACACCCGGTTCACCGATTAAAACCGGATTATTCTTCGTTTTCCGAGACAGAATCCGGATCACATGGCGAATTTCGCTGTCCCTGCCAATGACAGGATCCATTTTTCCTTGTCTCGCTTCCTCGACAAGATCCCGTCCGTATTTTTTCAATGCTTCATAGACGGCTTCCGGATTTTGGGTTGCCACTTTTTCATTCCCCCTTATCTCTTTAATAACAGCAGCCAACTGCGACTTTGACACTTGATGTTTATGTAAAAACTGTTTCCAGTCGTGATCCGGTAAATCCATGCTTGCCAAAACCACATGTTCTACCGAAAGATAATCATCCTTCCATTGCTCCCGCACCTTGTCTGCTTTTTGAAAAAGCATCTGCAGATGATTAGAAAGATAGGCGCCGTACTGGACGCCTTCTCCGCTGACTTTGGGGCATTCGTCCAACCGCTTTTGAAAATAATGGATGATTTCTTCTTTAGATAACCCGACCCGCTCAAAAATATGGGCCATTAAACTATCGCTTTTGTTCAATAACGCATAAAACAGATGAGGTAAGTCCATTTCTGTATTTTGTTGTTGCTCTGCCAATTTTTGAGCTTCCGCCATTCCTTCCTGGAGCGCATACGTCATCCGCTGGATATCCATATGGGTCCCTCCATCCGTTTTTCATTCCTGTTTCCAACATTCATTATTCACTTTTCCGATATAACTGTAAAGCCATCCGTCTCCGGATGGCTTGCTTGTCGTACATTACGGTTTCCGTTTATACGTCCATATTCGTTCGTCATTCGAGTTTTCCGGGAATCGGTCGCCTTTTGCCAATTTGATTTGCTTTGGATTCACCACATTGCTTCCCGTATCCCCTACTTCTACATAAATTCCGTTATTTGGCGCTTTTTCTCCGGGATGAAAATGCCTTTTTTGTCCCAACGCATGCCCCTCCGCATAAACGACGTTGTTTTTTGACGCATATTTGCGCCTGTACATAGAATTTGCCTCCCGCCATTATCTATACACGGTTATTTCCGTCATCCATTCCAACCATTAGCATTACTCCGTTGTTTCTAATAAAAAACACATGCGAGAAAATGAATATAAAAGGTGCCCGACATTTAGATAGAAGGAGCAAATATTTTTACCAGGACGGCAATAATGGACGAATCATCAGTTGGATGCTTCATTTACAGAAAAACCACCTGCGCATTGGTGCGCAGGTGGTTTTTCTTACTCATCAGTTCCACTTCTATAAACGATTTTCTTTGGAACTATACACAGATTTATTGATTAATCAGGAATTCCTAATGCGATTTTAGCGTAGCGGGACATTCGATCTTTCGTCCACGGCGGATTCCAAACGATATTCACATCAACATCCTTAATTTCAGGAATATCGCTCAACGCATATTTCACTTGATCCACAATGGTGGAAGCAAGAGGGCAACCCATTGCTGTCAAAGTCATCGTGATCGTTGCTTTTCCTTCTTCATCCATATCTATACCATAAACTAGGCCAAGATTCACTACATCAATGCCGATTTCCGGATCGATGACCTGTTCAAGTGCACCGAGAATATTCTCTTTTAAAGCCTCATCCACTACCCTCACTCCTTTTTCGTTATTTAACACTATTTTAATCATAACCTACGGTAGTAATCAAATCATTCATTCTGATTACAGTTTTTCGGAAAACCATTCCACTGTTTTTAATACTCCGGAACGAGACACTTTATGGCCGCTTTGTTCGTCCAGCATAAAAAAGAAGTCTTCGGGATGATTTTCATATTGATCCCGGTTGGACAAATAAAAATCATAGGCATTTTGAAAAGGAACGATCGGGTCATTTTTTCCGTGCCAAAACATCAAAGGACGCCCTTTGAGTTTTTCCGGCTGCTGGCTTAAATCGTAGGTCCGCAGCCTATTAAAGGTTTTTTCCAATTCCTTTTCCGTAAAAGGAATATGGTATCCACGCTTTTGAATTTCGCTGATTTGCCGGCGGGCATAATCCTCATACACCGGAGACCCCATCAAACTGACGGCCGCCTTAATCCAAGAATACTGTGTTAAAGCTCCTAAAGTCACTATTCCTCCCATGGATGTGCCGGCAACGCCAATCCGAGCCTCATCTATCCTTTGTTCATAATGATTTTTAATCGCTTCTATTTCTTGGATGGTGTTTACCACAATGTCCCAAAATCGATACGTTAGGTCCCTTTCCGATATGGATTCTTCCCTCTCTCCATGAAAAGAGGCTTCCGGCAAAACAACCCGATATCCTTTTTCGCTTAGATAATAAGCGTAATGAAGATTATGTTCTTTTGCACTTTGAAAACCATGGATGAATATGATGAACGGTATTTTTTGATCCAACAATGATTGTTTCACTACATGCAAGACCGGAATATTGTTCACATATTCTTTTTGAACGATCATCATTTTGACGAATCCTCCCTTCCCTTTCTTTATGTATCATAATCGAGAGTCCAAAAATTTCCTATACTTTTTTCATTTTTCTTATTTTCTTCGTTCGTCATGTTGAATCAATTTTATGAATAGATTAAAAACAACCTAATCTGACAGAGTGGTGGGTAAAAAAAGGGACTTTTGCAAATGATTCATGACATAAAATGCGATTCCTCAGGCCGATCGATGATGACCAAAAAAACATTCTCGCACCCATGAACGAACGATGCAGGAGCTGGAAAGGCAGGGAGAAAGTACGTGTGTGGAGCACTAGATGATGAGGAACAATGTAAAAGAACGAATTTTCGTTCATCAATAAAAAGGGGTGGATCGAATGGGCAAACGGAATAAATCAAAACGATTTATCCATGACGGGAAAAACTCCGTTCAACAACATGCATTGAAAATTCCCTACCATATGACATATGCCGAAGCAGAAGCCGCAAAAATGAACAGTTCCCGAAATGACATAGAAGAAATTTAGCTACGATATCATCACGAACTTTCAGCTGAACTAAAAAACGTCAAGGAAATACAATACTTGTCTAACGAAATACACCCTTTCTTAATACCAGCCTTCAAGCCGCGCAAGGGGCCCGTCATTCATACAGGACGGAGCCTGCTTGAGCGGCTCATATCACAGTCCTGCTTGAACGGGCCCAGACTCTTCCTCATCCAATTTTATGGAAAAGATTTGCTGCTGTTTATAATGCGAACGGCGATACATATAGATTCCACTGTCTGGAATTCAGCTTGATGTTTTAGTCTTTTCGGAAGAAGCCGACCACTTCCGCTGTTTCCACAATATTGGTAAAAGCCTTGGGGTCGACACTTTGAATGATTTTTTTCAAATCGTACAATTCATAGCGTGTGATCACGATCATCATCATTTGTTTCTCTTTATTGGAAAAAGCCCCTTTCGCCGGAACAACCGTTATTCCTCTGACCAGTTTTCTGTAAATCGCTTGTTTCATTTCTTCCGGCTTGTCCGTGACAATCATGGCTGTCAATTTTGCGTATCGAGTATGGATCGCATCAATGACTCGGGTGGAAACGTATAAAGAAACAATCGTATAAAGCGCTTTTTCCCATCCAAATACGTATCCCGCTGTCAAAACAATAGCCCCATTCATCAGAAAAAAATAAGTGCCAACCGGCTTATCTTTCATGCGGGAAAGGACCATCGCGATAATATCAAGACCTCCAGTGGAGGCCCCGTATTTAAGTGTCAAACCGATCCCGACAGCCGCTATCACGCCTCCAAAAACAGCATTCAGTAAAATATCATGAGACAACGCTTTAACCGGGAGAAACTGAAGAAAAAAAGACATCAACACTACAGAGAGAAAGCTGTAACAGGTGAAAGATTTTCCAACTTTTTTCCAACCCAAAATGGCCACCGGAATATTTAAAATCAATAAAAAGATACCTGTTGAAATGTGAATCTTCGTAAACTCCTGCAAAAGATTGGACAATAATTGCGAAATACCGGTAAACCCGCTAGAATATACGTTTGCTGGAATTAAAAATAAATTCATTGCCAGTGCGTTTAAAAAAGCACCGAATACGACAATTACGATTTTTTTTGCCTCATTCCCTATTTTGATGGTATCCATTTTGTTTCCTCCTGATTGATCTTGCCTGATGTACTTATTCACCTTATGCTCTTTCCATAAGCATTGTCAAGGGGCAAAAGAATAGATACACTAAGGTTAACAACTTTTGATTGGTAGGTGATTATATATGGCAATTCGTTTATTTACCGACAGCGGCAGTGATCTTCCGCTTTCTTTTTTTCAGGAGCATTCCGTTACGTTAATACCGTTGATCGTTCAATTAGAAAACAAGGCATATGAAGATATCCTTTCAATTGATCCCAAAACCATTCATGATGCGATTCGGAATGGAGCATCTCCCAGTACTTCACAGCCTTCTCCCGAGGTTTTTATGAAGCATTTTACAGAGCTGGCTGAAAGCGGAGATTCAGGGATTTATATTGCTTTTTCCTCCGAATTATCCGGTACCTATCAAACGGCGGTCATGATCCGGGATCAAGTGAAAGAAACTTATCCATCCCTTGATCTCACCATTATTGACTCTAAATGTGCGTCTCTCGGCCAAGGGCTGGCAGTGATCGAAGCCGCTAAAATGTTAGAAAGCGGCACCTCAAAAGAATCCATTGTCGAAGAGATCACATTCCGCTGCCGGCATATGGAGCATCTTTTTACGGTAGAAGATTTAGATTTTCTGGCAAGAGGCGGAAGATTATCCCGGGCCTCCGCTTTCTTAGGTGGTCTCCTAAATATCAAGCCGCTTCTGCATGTGGAGGACGGAAAATTAGTGCCGATCGAAAAAATCCGAGGCCGAAAAAAACTGTTCAAGCGGATGCTTGATTTAATGGAAGAGCGCGGAGCGGATCTTTCATCCCAAATGATTGGAATCAGTCACGGCGACGACGAACAAACCGCGCTTGAAGTAAAACAAATGATCGAAGAGCGCTTTAGCTGCCGGCATTTTTTCATTCACTCAATCGGAGGAGCCATCGGTTCCCACGCCGGGCCTGGCACTTTGGCTATTTTCTTTTTGAACGAACTTAGAAAAAGCGACTTTTAATATGCACTTAAATTACAACAGCACAAAAGATTGAACATATTCCATTCTCCGTTCCTGTTACACATATTATCAACTTTTTGGGTGATACTATCCCTGAAAATGTGAAGGAAGGAGAAAAATCATGCCAAGAACATCCGACAATGACAAAAAAGCAAGAGATCGGCAAGCATCTCGTGAAGAAAAGAACATTTTAGAAGAGAAAAACCGAGAAGCAGGGAAAAACCAATACTCGAAAAAAACCGATCATTTATGATCGACCTTTCTCTTATTATGTCTTTACAGACCGTCGTGATTGCTAAAGGGGCCGCATCCAGCGTTTTTCTCACCTGGATGTGGCCCCCCTTTATTGATTGTGATTTTGCAATTTGTTTACTATAATGGAAGAAATCGTTTATAGTCGGAGGTTGTTTCATGGCAAAAGAGAATTCGTTTGACATTGTATCAAAAGTGGATTTTTCGGAAGTTACAAACGCAATCAACATTGCACTAAAAGAAATCCAAAACCGCTATGATTTTAAAGGTAGCAAAAGCGATATTTCGCTTGAAAAAGATGAGCTGGTACTAGTCTCAGATGACGAGTTTAAACTCAATCAATTAAAAGACGTTCTTTTAAGCAAATTAATTAAACGAGGCGTACCCATTAAAAATATCGATTATGGCAAAATCGAAGGAGCTTCCGGCGGTACAGTACGCCAACGGGCAAAATTGATACAAGGGATCGATAAAGAAAACGCCAAAAAAATAAACACAATTGTAAAAAATTCAGGTTTAAAGGTAAAATCACAAATTCAAGAAGATCAAATCCGTGTCACGGGTAAAAACAAAGATGACCTGCAAAAAATCATCGCTGCCATCCGTGAAGCGGATCTTCCGATCGATGTCCAATTTGTCAACTTCCGGTAAAAGCGAAACATCCATCATCACGTTTTCAGCATATGCCGGTTATAAGAATCAGATTATTTATTCCCAATCGTTTGATTGGGAATTTTTTAGTTCTGATCCTATTCTTTTGTGCAAATTTTTTTCATCCCCACAGATATATTTTGTCGAGCCGATTACACAGGTTTGATGCCGATAAAGACGAACTGTTTTAACTTGTTATATGAACAATAAATTTTTGTAGAAATCAAAATGAAAAAGATCTCGGATAAAGTCCCATTAATGTGGCAGTTGCTTACAATCGAGAGAAAGAATTATAAATGTTGATATGGTTTTGCCTTAATTCGATATTTTTTTAGCTTCCTGACAACATTGGATTGGCTGATTCCTAAGAATTCCGCCATTTCGTATGTTGTTTTACATTGCTTAACGGCACGTCTTAGCCACAAAATTTCTACTTCTTCCATTGCTTCTCGTAAAGTTTTCCCTTTCATGTTTTTCAATAATAAAGAATCCGTTTTCTGTGTACGATCCATTTGAATGTCCGAGGGTAGATTGTCTGGATGGATGATATTGGTTTCCGAAGTAATCACAAGGCGTTCCATCGTATTTTGAAGTTCCCGCACATTTCCCGGCCAGTGGTAATGAATAAGCTTATCAATCGTTGCAGGATGAAGAGATTTTCTCATACGATACTTTTCATTGAATTTTTGCAAGTAGTAATAGGCCAGCATTGCAATATCCTCTTTCCGTTCCCTTAAAGGAGGAATGGTGATCGAGATGACACTTAATCTGTAAAAAAGATCTTGTCGAAACGAGCCATGTTTTATCATTTCCGATAAATTTTGATTGGTTGAAGTAATTAAACGGAAATCGACTTTTTTCGGTCTTACTCCTCCAATTCGAATGACTTCTTTATCTTGAATCACTTTTAACAATTTTGACTGCATAGATAAAGGAATTTCACCGATTTCATCAAGAAATAATGTCCCTTGATCAGCTAGTTCGATTAACCCCGTCTTGCCCTTTTTACTGGCTCCTGTAAAAGAACCAGGTTCATATCCAAACATCTCAGACTCAAATAAAGATTCGGGAATCGCACTGCAGTTTACATCGATAAAAGCTTCATTTGCTCTTTCACTCGCTTGATGAAGTGCACGAGCAAAGTGAGTTTTTCCAACACCGGATTCACCTAAAAAGACAACCGAAGCATCTGTTTTGGCAACACGCTTAATGAGCTGCCAGATTTGCTGGATGGCTTTGCTTTTCAGAATAGTATTGCCTTCGATTTGTTCATTGTCTCGAAGTTCTTGAATTTCCGTTTCATATCTTTCAATCTTTTTTTGTAATTGTTTAAATTCCTCTTTTAATTGTTCGATTTCCGTTAAATCATGTGAAAAGCTGATTACCCGAATAATTTCATTCGATCGATCAAAAATGGGAAGACCGATAGCCATAACAGAACGCCCGGTTTTTGTATTTTGCATGACGCGCACTTCTTTCCTCTCGTTTAAAACTTTTATCGTAACGGAAGGAGAAAAAATATGATCTTCTTCAAGCTGATAAACAGACTTTCCAATTAAATCATCAGTGCTGCTTCCATAAATGGCGTAGCTATTGGGGCTGGCGCGCAGCACAACGCCATTTCCGTCTGTAATCACAATATTATCTTTTGATTTTTTTACAATCGCATCCAGTTCAAGCTCAAGTATTTCGGACTGCATATCCATTAGACAATCTCACCTTTTTTTAAAACATTCCAATAAATATTGTTAATATTATATAAAATCAGAATATAACGATCAATTTTCAAATGAGAAAAAGAATTTGACTCGCGAGTTGGGGTGAGGGGCAGGCAAAAGTAAAGAGTAAATTTAAACTGATGAGGTGTCTCAATTGATGGATTATGAAATAATCCCCCCTTTTCTAGATCCAAAATGCCGGAAAACACCATTCTTTAGACAAATTTAGGGATTTGAGGGATTTCAAATCCCGCCAACGGAATACCTCCTTTATTTTTGAACACTTATATCTTTTTGATCGGATGTTGATATATACATTTGTTTGGACAAAGCCATTAATACACCATAAATACCACCCGAAACAAAGAAAGTCAGCACGGTTGCCCCGATGGCAAGAGGATTTACATATGTGAAATAGTAGGCAAAAACGGCGGCTAAAATATAAGTAACATAAGCCATAATATTAATACCCTTTTGATATTCATAAGTTTTTCGCTTATTGGTTACGATTTCGATTGGATCATAATGACCTTTTTTAACAATGAAGAAATCAACTAACACGATCGCAAACGCCGGAATGAAAAGTGTGGCAATTAAAAGAATAAAATTATAAAAATTTGTCATTAGCGCTTCTTTTAAAAGCGCACCTAGCGTGCAAAGGACCCCAATCCCGACTGCTGCCTTCCAGAAATTCATTTTTGAGTACACATTGATAAAAGACATGGTCGCACTGTATAAGGCCATCACATTAGTGGAAAGAACGGAAAAGAAAACAACAATCGCCGCAACGAGTCCGAATCCATACCGGGAGAGAAGGACAGTCGGATCATAGGTTTGTTCCATTCCGTTTAGAATGCTAAATCCGCTGACAATGGCCCCTAATCCAAATGCAATCAACGAAGCTAAAATATAACCTGTTAAAGTGCCAATTATACCCGTCTTATCATTCTTGCAATAACGGTTGAAGTCACAAACCGATGACATCCATGAAAAAGCGGTGGCAATGACAATATCGAAAGCAATGATGGGCGTAATAGCAGGGTTTTCATTAAGCTTAATGTTAACAAGGGAAGCAACATCATAAGTCGTGAATAATTTATAGAAGACGGCAACAGAAAGGATAAGTATGGCGGTAGATACGATGTTTTCAATTTTTTCCACCCCACGATGCCCGAAAATGGTAATGATGACAACCAATATTTCCGTTAAAATCACAAAAAGATTTATATTGCTATATCCAAATGTATAATGAATGGCATAGTTCAAGCTTAAGCCGGCCATGTAAGCTTGAATCCAGCTCCAGCCAATTAAGATCAGTGTATTGAGCAACGTGGGCAAAATAAAACCTTTCTGGCCAAATGCAGCCCTAGTAATCACCATGGTAGGCAAACCGGTCCGGGTTCCAATCATCCCCGTCAATGCCAGCGGAATGGCCCCGATAACAGAACCAAGAATTATAGCCAGCATTGCATCTTTGATTGAAATGTCAGGAATAAACATCATTCCTGTCATAATAGTTGTAATCACAAAATTTGCTGCTAACCAAAGGGCAAAGGTAGCAAATAGACCCATCTTCTGTTCATTTCGATTTAAAGGAAAAATGCTATCATTTCCAAATGGATTCGAAACTTTTTTCATTTTTATAGCCCCCTATTTTTAGAATTTTCAAAATTTATAAATTGGATTGTATCCTCCCCATTCCATTTGGTTCAATTAGCTAGGGAGGATATATTTTGTCGAGAAAATGTTTTAAAAAGAATTGGATTTATTTCAAATCGTTATTAGGAAAATCAAGTTCAACAATTGTAGTTATTGCCGCTGATTTAAAACTTCGGCTTTTTGCTGAAGCTCACGACGCTTTTTCAGGGCCGTCAGCGTAATCATTTCATAAATAACAGAAGAAGCAAGCACGGCAGTAACTTCATTCGCATCATAGGTTGGCAGCACTTCGACAAGGTCGAATCCGACAAGATTTAAGCCATCGAGCCCCCGAACATATTCCAATGCCTCGAAACTAGTCGGTCCGCCTACTTCCGGAGTGCCAGTACCTGGTGCATATGCCGGATCAACGAAGTCAATGTCATAAGAAACAAATACAGGCCGGTTTTCCACTCGTTCATGGATCCTTTTCATCACTTGATCGAATCCGATTTTCCGGACTTCTTTCATCGGAACCACTTCAAATCCTAATTCTCTGGCGTCTTCATAATCCTGCGCACTGTAAAGAGGACCCCGCAGTCCGATTTGAATGGAATGCCTTGGATCAATCAACCCTTCTTCAACCGCTCTTCTGAATGGCGTCCCATGCATATACCTCTCGCCGTAATAGTCATTCCATGTATCACTATGAGAATCGAAATGAACTAATGAAACCGCTCCATATTTTTTGTGAAAGGCTCTAAGATTTCCGAGTGAAATAGAATGGTCTCCGCCGATAATAATCGGGACAATCCCTTTATCAAGTATTGGTGTTAATTCAGCAACGATATTGTCGTAAGTACGATGAATATTTCCAGGAATGACATCTATATCTCCATAATCCACGCCTGAACAATAGTCAAACACATTAATATCCATATCCGGATTATACGGACGCAACAACACAGAAAAATTCCGAATATGCTGAGGGGCGTAACGCTGCCCTGTACGATTAGATGCGGCTGTATCAAACGGTACACCCACAACAACAAAATCGACATGATCCGTCGTTTTGATTTGTTCTAAACGCATAAATGTTCGAATCCCGCAAAAACGCGGAGATTTAGACGAATCTTTCGGCTGATAATTTGTCACAAATATTCCCCCTTTAAGATAAAAAATCTTACATAAATGATTTATGCAAAAAGCGTGCCAAGTTTAAGCTATTTATAAAATTTTTTAATATTTAACCCCTATTCTTACCGTAATTTCAGGAATTGTGGAAATAAAGAATGAATGATGAAAAAGAAAGAATCCTCTCAAATCATCTCATTTGGATGACAGAATCATGCAATTTTGCATCAAACAGGAGATGACATATGAAGAAAAAAGTGGATCATTAATCAGGAAAGATTGGTCCATCGTGTATTAATGAATTTTCGCATTTTAATTCAAAATTGCATTATTTTTATTTCCGTTCCAAATCGTAATCTGTTCAACGGTTTGTGTTTAAAATCATTTCTCTTAAAGCAATTTTTATGTAAACTCACGAGTTATTTGTCAGATAATCTCACAACCCATAGATAAATGTCGTTCATATCGATGAAATACTTTAAAATTTTTATCTCTTCCTCTGTTTTTGAAAAAATAGGATTTAATGATTAAAAGATATTCAGCCGTTTAAAGCATAAGTATTCCCCCGATCAGCCATCCTACATAAAAAAGATGGTTCATATTCCTTCTCAGTTGGTGAAGTTAGATGAATAAAGTCATGCAAATATACAGCACGGATATAAAAAATATTGTGAAAAACTGGGCTGCTTCTGTGATCATTTTGGCTCTTATCATTCTTCCTTCTTTTTATGCTTGGTTCAATATTAAGGCGTCTTGGGATCCGTATGGCCATACAAAAGGGATTGCGGTTGCGGTAACCAATAATGACAAAGGCACCACATTACAAGGTCGCTATTTGAACGTTGGAAATGAAGTAGTCCAATCACTGAAAAAAAATCAAGCTTTAGGATGGAGATTTGTCGATGAAGAGGAAGCTTTACAAGGGGTAAAAACAGGCCATTATTATGCCAGCCTTATCATTCCTCAAGATTTTTCCGATAAACTCACGTCGATTTTAAAGGAAACACCCGAAAAACCCGTGATCAAGTTTACGGTCAATGAAAAATTGAATGCAATTGCCCCGAAAATGACGAAAACGGGAGCAAGCACGATCGTCGAAAATATAAATGAAGAATTTATCAAAACATCCAGCAAAGCCCTTTTCACCGTTTTTAATCAATTAGGAATAGAATTGGAGAGGGAATTAGGTACAATAGAACATTTAAAGCATTTTCTTTTTTTCTTAGAAGCAAAGCTTCCGGAAATTCATCAAGCGGTGGATACAGCTTATGAAGATGCCATAAAAGCACAATCGATTGTCCGAAAAGCTCAAAATGCATTGCCGGTTGTTTCCGTGTTGACCAAAGATGGAATGCAGTTTTCTAACGGACTGTCAACCTTTCTCATAACTACTAGAAACACTTTAAAGAAATCCGAACCAACCATAAAGCAGGATTTGATCACGCTAGAGCAAACAGCTATGACGTTGCATGATGTTTACGACACTCTTCAAAACCAGCCCATTTCCCTTTCAAAGTTGCAGTCGGATGCCGATCAATTACAGCATCGTTTAGAACGGGCCATCGATTTAATCGACAGTTTGACAAATGTAATGGAAAACATGAATCACCTTGGCCATTCGCAAGAACTGAATCCAATAATCAATAAACTCCAACAAGTCAAGAGTCAGTTTCAAACCGAAATTCGTCTAAGCAATGAAGCGTTGGATCTAGTCAAAAGAGGAGAAAATCCTGGATCTGATCTGTTATCGCGTCTTGATGAGCTCTCTCAACAGTCTTCTGATACTTTATCCAACTTAATGGCGAACTATGATTCTGTCGTAGTTCCCGCTGATCGAAACGCTATTTCTCGTGCGATCAGGGACAATCAATATGCCGGCCAGTTATTGAAAGAAGCCAACGCAAGCTTGCCGGATGCCTATAAAATAGCAGCCGATGCTTCGAAGGGGATTCATTTTGGGATAGAAGAAATCTCCTTCGTCCAAACACATTTGCCCGAGTCTGAACGAAAGATAAGAGAAATGGCAAACAAAATTCGGGATTTTGAGCAAAAACATAATATCTATCAAATCATTCAGCTGTTAAAAAATGATGTGGAAAAAGAAAGTGATTTTTTCAAAAAACCAGTGTTGCTGGAAGAACATCCCCTCTTTCCTATTCCTAATTACGGATCCGGCATGTCCCCCTTTTATACAGTGTTATCATTTTGGGTAGGGGCCATGCTGTTAATATCGTTATTATCCGTTGATGTTACCAGCAGCAAAAACTATAAAAGCTTGCAAGTATATTTTGGCCGATTGCTTACCTTTTGGACGATTGCCTTGCTGCAGTCCCTCGTTGTATCAATCGGAGATTTATATATTCTCCACGTTTTTGTGAAAGAAAAAACGATGTTCGTACTGTTCAGTGTATTCATCGCCTCGATTTTTATTTTCATCGTCTATACATTGGTCTCAATGTTTGGCAATGTCGGGAAAGCGCTGGGAATCATATTGCTTGTTTTTCAAATTTCTGCATCAGGCGGAACGTTCCCCATTCAAGTTGCCCCGCCTTTTTTTCAAAAGATCCATCCATTTTTGCCTTTTACTTATGCTATCAGCTTATTGCGGGAATCTGTTGGCGGGATGCTGCCGGATATCGTAAGAAAGGATCTATTCATCTTATCCATTTACGGTTTGATGATGCTCGTATTCGGAATGACATTGAAAGCTCCTCTAAACCGATTAAGCAAAGTCTTTGTTCAAAAAGTCAAACAAAGTCATCTGATCCATTGAACATCGTTCTAAAAAACGATGCCAAAAAATGAATGAATACCGCATGAATCAGGAATCTCTTTCACCCGTTGTTGCCAAAGGATTTCGCTCCAATATCATTTGCAGCAGAAACTGAATGTTTTAATTTAAAGAGCACTAGTCGAAAGCTTTAATTCATCATACCGATCTTCATATAGATCCTTTCTTATTTTGGATGCTAAATATATTGAAGGGAGCCTGCCTGAGCCGGGCCCCCTCTACTTTTTGTTATCGATCTACAATTTGAATATGATAATCTTGAAACCAAACATGAATTTGACCGAGATGCGCCAAAAGCTGAGGCCCTGTCATTAATTGGCCGTACCATGGCACTTGAAAAGCCCTTCCTTCTGTTTCAACCAGTTCTTCCAATGTTTTTTTATCCAACAGTTCATGCAAAATGCTCGACCGGTCCTCCAACAGTTGAGAAACCCATTCTTTTACAATTTTTGTATAAACGGGATGATGGGTTTTAGGATACGGGCTCTTTTTACGATAGAGCACTTCTTCAGGTAAAATCCCTTCCAACGCTTTACGAAGCAATCCTTTTTCCCTGTTGCCGTACATTTTCATTTCCCACGGAATATTCCAAACATATTCCACCAAGCGATGATCAGCGTATGGAACCCTTACTTCCAGACTGGCTCCCATACTCATCCGGTCTTTTCTGTCCAAAAGCACCGGCATGAACCAAGTCAAATTCAAATAAAACAATTCCCTTCTTCTCGCATCAATCGAATTTTCCCCTTCTAAAACGGGAACCTCCTTCACCGCTTCTCGATATTGATGGAGCACAAATTCTTTTAAATTTAATTTTTTCCTCCATTCATCATTTAACAGCTGTTCTCTTTCATTTGTTGCTCTCATCCACGGGAAACCTTCGCGATTAAAATCGTCCGATCGATGAAACCAAGGATATCCTCCGAAAATTTCGTCCGCGCATTCCCCTGATAATCCGACGACAAAACTTTTTTTAATTTCTTGTGAAAACCATAACAAAGAAGAATCAACATCTGCCATTCCCGGAAGATCTCTTGCATGAACGGCAGCCGGCAAATAATTTTTCAACGTTTCCTGTGAGATGACGCAATTATGATGAATCGTCCCTAAATGGTCGGAAACTAGTTTAATCCATGGGCCGTCTGCATTAGGCTGAAAATCATTAGCTTGAAAAAATTGGTCATTCTCTTCATAATCGATGGAATAAGTGTGAAGAGTGCCTTTCCGTTGTTCCTTAAACGAGCGTGAAGCAATGGCCGTGATGGCGCTGGAATCGACTCCCCCTGATAAAAACGTACAAAGCGGTACGTCCGATACGAGTTGGCGAGTGACCGCATCTTGAACGAGGAAGCGTACTTTTTCAATCGTTTCTTCCATTGAATCTTGGTGAATGTCGCTTTTCACGTTCCAATATCGCCAAATGTTCAGCCCTTCTTTTGAGAAAGTTAAAGCGTGCCCCGGCTTTAATTCTTTTATGTTTCGGAAGACACCTGACCCGGGAATTCGTGCAGGACCAAGACCCATCACTTCCGCCAATCCTTCTCTGTCAATTTCCGCTCTCGTATCCGAATGGGCTAAAATCGCTTTTATCTCCGAACCAAAAACGAAGCTTGATCCGATTAAAGTATAAAAGAGCGGCTTAACACCGACACGATCCCTCGCAAGAAACAGCTTCTCCTTCTCATGATCCCATATGGCAAAAGCAAAAATCCCATTTAAGTATTCCAAACAATCTTCTTTCCATTCTATGAAAGAAGTAAGTAATACCTCTGTGTCAGAGTGGCCTTGAAATGCATATCCTTTTGATAAAAGAACTTTTCTGATATCTTCCGTATTATATAACTCGCCATTGTAGATGATCGTGTACGTTCTTTCGTTGTGTGTTTTCGTCATGGGCTGCCTGCCGCCATCAGGATCCACCACAATCAACCGTTTATGGCCAAACAATAGATGATCCTGCTGAAAATAATTCGTCTGATCTGGTCCGCGATTTTGCAATGTTTCTGTCATATTCACGATTTGTTCCGTAAAAGGTCTTAAATTTTTTTTGAAATCTGCCCATCCTGTAATCCCGCACATCGTTGAGTGCCTCCTTTGAAAAAATAGAATGGATATTTGCCTAATCATTCTATTCAAAGGACCCGTTATATGTTCATTGTCCTTTTCCATGAATGAAAAGGTAGGGAATTGTCAAAAAATGAAAATATCCGTTTAATACGACAGGAGGATCATCAATGGGAAAGTGGGACAGGAATCAGTTGTTGGAACAACAAATCCGATCTTATCAACAAGGAGTGGTGGAATATATACGTCAAGAATGGATCTTTTTTGATGACGAAAGTGATGAAGCCATCAATTTAGATTTGTTTGAACAAAAAGAAGTACAGCTTTACCGCCAACAACAATGGATCCATGGAATTCTTACCGGTGACGGTGCCGTTCAAACTGAATCGAAGCTGATTATGCTGCATGATTCCGATCAGTTGAGGATAAAAAAAAGTCTAGTCTATTCATTGGAATTGCTGTTGGATGAATTAAACGATGACGCCTTTTTGCACTTCCTTTCCGGATTGAACAGCATGCAGTTTTCCATTTATGACTGTATTTATTGCTATAATCACTTGTCCTTTTTAAATCGGAATGACATTCGTCAAGGAACGAATTTTATCATTTTCGATAACGGTGACCAAATATGCTCCGTACACCATCATTTCAGCTATATGGAAAAAAGAAGCGATCGATTTGAATTAACAATCAATACCGGAAAAAGAATTATTTTAGAAAAACTGGAATAAAAAAATCCCGGAATCATTACGAAAACGGGATTTTTTTCTTTCAAACTTCGTTATTCCGTTTACATACACAAAAAAAGAGATGGAAACTTCGCCTTACTTAACTTGTCCATCTCCATCTTTACAACATAAATGCCGTTATTTCAAAATCGGATCTCTTTAACGCAAACTTTCAAAAAGCAAATATTCTCTTTTCTAAAAGTGGCCGGACATCGTTTGAAAAGATCCATCCGCTCTTTTTTAAGCGAAGAAATGAAAGCCAAGCGGAAGCTTAAATCCAATATAAAATACGGCAATAAAAGCCAAAATCAGAATGATCCAATAAACCGTTGCACTCTTTCCTTTTTTTAAACGAACCAATGTCATTTCCATCATACCAATCACGATCAATCCAACCAACAGTTTTATTCCGTACAGCATTTCATTGATGGCATGATTCTTCATAAACAGGAACAAACCCGTCAGAAAGACAAATACATAAAATAAGCGCAAGATCATATGCGTTATATTCAAACTTTTTTTGTTTTGACCTCTCGACAGTCCAAGAGCAACGAGAAACAATATAATGGCGATGACCCACGTCGTAATATGCAAATGGGTATTATAAAAAAGAACACTTTCCATGAAGATGTTTCCTCCCTCTTTTTCTTTCATCCTTAAAAGGCTAATCATTTTCAAAACGTTCTTTCCATTCATATGGATTTTAGAAGCTTGAAACACCGTTCACCCAGTGGAATTCGTCGGCAACACCATTTGCCAAAGCAGACTTTTCCTAATCACCGTCGCCGTAATCGGTTAAATGTTCGTCGGCTGCTTCAAATTCCCTATTACTGCACTTGGTTTCGCAGTGTTCCGATGCCTTCAATGGTAATTTCAACAACGTCTCCGGCCTTTAAGAGTTTCGGAGGTTGAAAACCAAGGCCTACACCAGCAGGAGTTCCCGTCGCGATCAAATCTCCGGGTTCCAATGTCATCCCTTTAGAAAGGGTTTCTATTATTTCTTCAATCGAGAAAATAAAATGTCGTGTATTAGACATTTGCCTCACTTCTCCATTCACTCTTGTTTCTATGCCCAAATTGCCCGGATCCGGCACCTCGTCTTTCGTGACAATCCAAGGTCCCATCGGGCATGAACAGTCAAGGCTTTTTCCCAGAAAATATTGTACATGACGCTTTTGCAAATCCCTTGCCGTCACGTCATTAATGATGGTATACCCGAAGACATAATCTAAAGCTTCTTCTTTTTGAATTCCTTTTCCTTTTTTTCCAATAATAACGGCCAATTCGCCTTCATAATCAAGGGCTTCCGTCACATCCGTATAAGCAGGAATCGGATGCAAATGGCCAGTGACGGTTGTCGGTGCTTTCGAAAAAACGATCAGATGTTCAGGCACCCCATCTTTTCCACCCAATTCCACCGCATGATCTCGATAGTTTTTTCCAATGCAAATCACATTTTTTAATGGCCGCGGAATGGGTGCCAACAGTTCCACATCTTCCCATTTGAACGCCCACGGACGGTCGCGTTGACCCTGTTCCCAGTTTAATAGAGTATGTACTTTTTGCAAGAAGAGATCTCCTAATCCTAACGCCTCTACAAGCTGTTCAGGAAGATCGGAATAGCCATTTTTTTGTTCGTCCATTATTTTTACGTCCAAAATCAATTGTTTCTGTTCATCGTAAATGCCGTAACCATCATATTTCTCCGTACGGAAACTGACCCATTTCATGTCCTTCACCCCCATCTATTTTCCCGTCATGCTGTTTTTCTGCCGTAGACCAGCATTTTCCACACGTTTTCCAAAGGCCCTTGTTGAAATTTGGAAAGCCACATTTCCGATAAAATCAATTGGATGAGATAAAGGGTAAATGCCAGCCACGAGCCGGTGATTAAATCCATTTTACCATATAAAGCTAATCCATAATGGTAAAAAAGCAACGACCCTATCACAGATTGAAATAAATAATTCGTCAACGACATTCTTCCCGCCTGTGCGATCCATTTGCTGTATTTCTGGCCGTATGGATTGCGGACAATGATCATGACGGCTAATGCATATGCAACGGAAAGCAACGGTCCGCCAAGCGAATCTTGCACATATTGATAAGCCATGTTCTGACCAAAAAAGAACGGAAGCAATTTCAAGAAGATTCCTGCTGCCATGAACATAAGCAGCAAAGTAAGATTGAGCTTTTTACGCTTTTCAATCGATTCAACCAAATGAAGTTTTCCTGCCCCCGCCCCTATCAAAAACATAGGAAAAATAGACAAAAGCACCGAAAAAAAATGAGTCGAGCCGTTGACAGAATACCAATCAACGAGACGCTGCTTCGTTATACTCCAAAAAGAACCGGCGCCGTATGCTTGAATAGAATGTTGAATGCCGTTCATATCTGACCAAAAAGCAGTGCTTTCAGGATTTATGATCGATGTCATAATCAATAGAATGCTTAAGAATAAATGCGGAATAAGATATAATACGCTGCCAAATATGATTAAGGTACGTCCTCGTCCTTTCATAAACAAAAGCAAAAGAAAGCCGCATACCGCATAATTCAATAAGATATCTCCAGACCAAATAAATACGATATGAAGAATTCCTGCCACCATCAGCACCAACAGACGTTTTGACTCCAGCAAAAAAAAGTTCTGTTTCAATCTTTCTTGCTGCAAAGACATGCTGTATCCGAACAGCATGGCAAACAACGGATAAAAACTCGCTTGGGCCAAAACATCGATCCACGCATAATGGGCATAATCGCTCGGACTATTCCACCAATGATAAGGATCATAATAAAGATAAGGAGAATGAAAAGAAATCATGTTGACTAAGAAAATGCCAAGCAGCGATATCCCTCTCATGACATCCAGCGACAATATCCGTTTATTGGGATGAAGCGGCGTTCTATTTTCCTCGCCCATTACCATTCCTCCAAATCATCATTTTCAAACATCCAGGCAATCCGACCGGTTATTTTTTCTATAGGCTTATGTATCACATCTTCCCGACCCCCACATATAATAAAGCAGAACGCACGGCTTAGCCAGATGCTGAATCCTGGATTCAGACAATAACAGCCACCAAATTCGAATAGTCTATTGATAATCAAACGGTGAACTTATGAACAGAATCAAGACTCTCAAAAAAGGATGTGAACGGCTATGCCAGCTTATGTGGGTGCCGTTCAAGTGATAAATGTCAGCTCGAGTGGCGTCTTTCATATCGGGGATGTCATACAAATTCGCCCCATTTCCAATACGAAAACCTTTTCCGGCGCCGGATCATTCAATACCGGAGATGGCTTGGCCATTTATAACCAATATTCATCTACTAACACATTGGACAACGATGGAATCGACCAAGGCATAAACTTTAACCTTTAAAGAGGGATTTTTTATGAATATTTACGTCCAACAATCAATTCAAATTCGTATGATCAAAATCGGCAGCATGACCAATTCTTCCGTACTTCAAATCGGTACGCTCGGCTCCAGTCGGTCTATTGCCAATTTATATAATACCGGCGGATTTACAGAACCGGCCCCCGAATTGTCACAAAACATTCTCAACAAACCATATTCCACAATGCCCATACTTGTCCCGCTGCAGCCGCCTACTGCGTAATGTTGAGGTGATAAAATGTATAATTACTCTTCTATTTTCCATCAATTATATCAATATATCGGAGAGCAGCATCAAAAAATTGAAGTGCTGAAACGGGAAATACAATCTATTAAAGATCAATTGCAAGACATGAAAAAGCAGCCGGTTATGAACGTGGAAAAAATGGAATATCGATTTGATCAGTTGAAAGTCGATACGTTAGAAGGGACGTTGAATATTGGTATGAATCCCGCAGATACGGCAGAAATGGCTGATATGGCTCTTCCCTTTTCTGACCAATCAGCCCTGCCTCCGCTTGAGTACGCCCAACTGCTTTTAAACACGTATGCTGCCATGAATGAATATATTAATAATGAACTGCCGGACTGGCTCCGCCATCAGGAAGTTGTTCAAAAAAGAAAAGTAGAGCCTTCCGTTTACTCAGTCATCAAAACCGATCTTGCTAAACAATTGCCGGAACGTATACAATTTTATATTCAACAGCTCGCTCACCGTCATAAAGACTCTTCTCTCATACAACAAGAGGTACTCGAAAAAACAAAATTGGATATTCAACAAGCTATTGCCCGCTTTTTAACTGCCATGCCTGACCAGAAAGGTGGAACATTCAATGAACCTCCAAGTCAGCAATCATGAATTAAAAGTTGCCAATATTAAAATTACTGGTGTATCCAGTTCTTCGCTTGTATTAATTGGAGATGCGAACCAAATCCAACTGTTTTCCGCTTTCGATACCCCTCCGGAAGCTTTGATCGTGGGACCTTTTGTTCCATTTTCACCTAGGGGGTAATCGTATTATGCCAGTCCGGTCTTCTGTAGTAGACAATATTCATTTAACGACTCTTCTCTTCAGTTCGGTTTTCAATATCGGCGATGTCGAAAATATCTCTTCAAGAGCCAATGTATTAGCCGTTCAGCATACGAAGCAATTTTTCTTTTTAGATGAATATCCTTTTTTATCTTTTCCGATTTTTACGGAACCTCTTCATTTTCAGCTTGGAGAACCGGGACACTCAGTCCAAACGTTCCATGTTAACCCCGTCATCCATGTTGGAAATCTTTCCATCATCGGAACATCTGCGTCTGCAGTGATTCAAATTGGTTCGCTAGTTAACGGTGTTTTTGATTCAAGAGTAAAACATATTCGTCATATTGAAAACATTGAAAACGTTAAAAACATGGAGACAAAAAATCTTATGCCAAAGGATGTTTGATATGCCGTCTGTAATCGGATCTGCCCAATTCATACACGTGAGCAACGGAGTGGTGCAATTTGGCGATACCGCTTTTATTTCGCCAAAATCCGCCGCCAGAACGTCGGCAGGCGCCGGAGGATTTAATACCGGACCGTTTATCGTGACCTATTCAGGATTCAGCACGAATCCAACTATAACAACAAGTGTCTTCGACCAGCCTCTTACTGGAAATAATTGATCATAAAGATACAGCCGGCTAAAAGCCCCTTCTTTTTACGGCTTTTAGCCGGCTTTTTGATGATCCGTGAAGCGGATGTGGTTCCTTTCATAATCGGTCGTTTATCTCTATAAGACGACCACCGTCAAAAAAGTATAAATAGGCTTCAGAAAGCGGCCGCTTTAAAATTTGCTCCACCGCTCTTGTATATAAAGCTATTTGAATACGATAGCGATTTTCCAATACTTGAACAACATCCTTCCCGCCTTTTACGAATCGGTCCATTCGATCTGTTTTATAATCCAACAAAACAAGCTGACCATTCTCCTCGAATAAGCAATCAATGATGCCTTGAACTAAAACGGAATCCTCTACATCCTTCCATTTTTCGTTCAATTCCTTCGCTTCTATTGCCATACTAAATGGCACCTCTTGCCAAATTCGATCAGCGCGGATAAGACGTTTTCCGACAGAAGTTTCAAAGAAACCTAGAATTTCTTCAATATGAATCGCTTCCGCTTGTTCAGCGGTAATCAATTCTTTCTGTTGCAACTGAGCAACCAATTCAATGATCGATTCCTTCGTTGGAAAAACGCTTAGCGGAATATGCTGCATGACAGCATGCATGGCCGTTCCTATTTCAGCGGGTGTTAATTTTTTTTCTTGCATAAACTTCGGCCGCTCAAAAATAGGTTTTTCATGTCGGCGAATAAGATCGCTACCAGCTGTTTCGTCAGGCATTTCAAATAATCTTTTCAGTTCGGAAACCGATTGTTTAGAACGAAGCCGCACTGAATCAGCAAATGGATATTTCCACTCCAATTGCTTTGTAATCTCTTTTTGAAATGAAGATTCAAACGGAACGATTTTTCCTTTTTCTACCAGTTCAGCCCATCCGTTTTCTTCTTGACTCTCGTTCGTTACTCGTTCTTTAAACTCATCTTTATGGTAAAGATGGACCAACCATTTTGAAGGATGACGCCAAATTTCTTGTATTTCCGAAGGAGAGTCCGTTTCATCTTCATGAAGTAAACATGCGTCTCTATGACGGACAAGCGCCGGACCGATCCAATCCAAATAACAATTGGCATTGGCCCTGTCGTATTCGCTCAATAACCAGTCTGGCCGGCTTAGTGCCTTTTTCCAAGAAGATATGGCCTTTTCGGCATTTTTTAACGTTCCTATTAAATATAACTTTTCTTTCGCACGGGTTAAGGCAACATATAGCACCCGCATTTCCTCAGCTATTGATTCCAACCTTTTTTTTCTTTTAAAGGCCATTTGAATAATCGTTGGATAACTGATTCTTTTTTCAACATTTACATAGCTGCTGGCAATTCCGTACTCTTTGTCCATTAAATACGATTTTTTAAGATCCTCGAAGTTAAACTGTTTGCCAAGACCGGCCACAAAGACGACAGGAAATTCCAGTCCTTTGCTGGAATGTATCGTCATAAGTCGAACGACATCTTCTTGTTCGCTAAGAGCTCGTGCAGCTCCTAAATCGTCCCCGCGTTCATTCATCCGTTCAATAAAGCGCAAAAACCGGAACAGCCCTCGAAATGATGTGCTTTCATATTGGCGAGCGCGATCGTATAATGCCCTTAAATTGGCTTGCCGCTGTTTGCCTCCAGGGAGCCCGCCCACAAATTCATAAAATCCTGTATCACGATATAGCTGCCAGATCAGTTCTGAAAGACTTCCCGTACGTGCCTTCGATCTCCATTTAGGAAGCTCTTTTGCAAATAAACTCACTTTTTCATGGAGTTCTTCTTCAGACGGTTTCGGAACCGCTTGAATAAAGGCTTTTAGTGCATCATAATAGCTTCCTTTTTTAGAATGAAGGCGGATTTTTGCCAATTCATCTTCTGAACAGTTTACGATCGGCGAGCGAAGAACGGAAGCAAGAGGTATATCTTGATAAGGATTGTCGATGACTTTTAAAAGAGACATCATAATAGCGATTTCCGTCGCATTGAAATATCCAGTAGACAAATCGGCATAAACGGGTATTCCGGCCTTTTTAAATTCTTCCATGATCTCTGGCGCCCACGTCATGGACCGCAATAAAATAACGATATCCCGGTATTGGATCGGGCGATGCGTTTGCGTTTTCGGATCAAAAATAGGTTTTCGTTCCGAAATTAATTCCCGGATTTTCCCCGCCATCCATCTCGACTCGATTTGCGATTGCTCCAAATCTTCTTCGTCGAATAAAGCTTGATCCGCATCTTCCTCGGTCGAAACAGCGCGTTCCTGTTTTTCTCCTTGGTCCATCAAGACCACTTCTACCGGATATTCTTCCTCTTCAGGATAAGATGAACCTTTAACAAGTTCCGCCTGTTCATCGTATTCAATTTCTCCCACTTTAGCACCCATGATCTGTTTAAAAAGAAAATTCGTTCCTGCAAGGACTTCATACCGGCTGCGAAAATTTTTCGAAAGGTCGATTTTTAGCCCGCTTCCTTCCCCGTCTGCCGTAAACCGGCGGTATTTCTCTAAAAACAGATTTGGTTCTGCCAGTCGGAAACGATAAATAGACTGCTTCACATCTCCAACCATAAACAAATTTCCGTCTGTCTCCGGTCTCTTGGAAACGAGTTGAAGAATGGCTTCTTGAACTAGATTAGTATCTTGATATTCATCCACCAATACTTCTTTGAATCGATGTTGATAATACAAAGCGGCTTCCGAAGGTACTCGCTCGCCATTAGCTTCCGATTCCGTCAAAATCGCCAAGCAATAATGTTCCAGGTCGGAGAAATCGACCAGCCCTTTTTCTCTCTTTTTTTCTTGGTAGCGGTTCATAAACGCTTTTACTAAATAAGCCAATGTTTCGACAACATCTTTCATCTCTTTCAAATCCCGTAAATAGTAGCGGGGATTTCTTGAAAAATAGTCGTCTTTTATCTTTTGTATGATCTTCTTCGCCTGATCCCGTATGTTTTTTGATTCGTCCACGAGGGTTTTGTCGTACTCTGATCCTCGGCAGCTTTTTAATCTATCAAAAGTCACGTTTTGAAACTTTTCGTATAAATCTTGCCAAGAATCCTTTGCGGCTAAAAGGCTTTCGACCATCTCCAGATCAATCAAAAAGTTTTCCGCCCGAGGAGCCGGACCACCCGGCCTCTTCGTCAGCTCTAATCCCTCGCGAAGGAGCTGGAAGGCAATTTCTAACTGCAGTCCAATTTCAAATTTCAATGCCCCTAAAAACGGCAATTCATCTATGGAATCCTCTTCATTCACATCATACATATCGGCTAACTGTTCCAACCATAATTCCGGATTCGGATGAGATTGTGAAAAAAAATACAACTTATTCACTAAATCCTGAAGTTCTGCATCGCTGCGGTCGTTGGAAAAAGTTTCAACCAATTGGTAAAAGCGATCGTTTCCTTCTTTTCCGTATTCTTCTTCAAAAAGTTCATCGAGTGCTTCCTCTCGAAGAAGCGTTCCTTCCGTATTCTCAACAATCCGAAACGCCGGATCGATATCGATCAAATAGTAAAATTTTTGAATCACTTCTAAGCAAAAAGAATGAAGAGTGGAAATGGACGCTCGGTTCAGAAGGCCTAATTGTTTACGCAAATGCTCTGAATTTGGCTGCTGATTGACGGCTTCTTCTAAAGCCTGTCCAATTCGATGTTTCATTTCTGCAGCAGAAGCATTTGTAAATGTGACCACCAATAATTCATCCACATCCACCGGATTTTTGCGACTGGTGATTTTTTGGATAATCCGTTCCACCAAGACAGCCGTTTTTCCAGAGCCTGCCGCTGCGGCCACTAATATATCTTGTCCGTCCGCCATGATCGCTTTCCATTGATCGTCTGTCCAACTTACATGATCCGGTTTTAACGGAATTGGATGTTTGCCCATCATTGCTCGCCCCTTTCGCGTATCAACTTTAATACATCTTCATCTTTTAGAGGTATGATGATTCGATATCGATTTTCCTCAAAACTTGGGTCAAACTGGCACAGTGAACGGAAAGAACAAAATTCGCAAGGTGTTTTCTTTTTATATTTGTATGGGGCAATATCGATTTTCCCGGAGACAATATCATTGCCGGTCTTTTCATAGAACTTCCGTACATATTTTCTCAGCGATTCAAAATCATTATCAGAAGCTGCTTTTGAACGCGCGTTAAGCGTTCCGTCTTTTTTCAGTCCGGCGGAAATGATGGCCGAATCCCCCGTTTCCAAAGTTTGATCCATCAATCGGACCACGTTCGGATCGCTTAGCACAAGTCCTTTCATTTTGTATTGTTTAAAAATTTCTTCTTCCACCTCGTCCATCGTCAGCATTTTATTCGTTTTCAGCATCGGATTATGGACATGGAAATACAACACTCCGGCAGGCAATGCTGGGGTTCCTATCAACTGTTCCGAATTCGCCAACACAATATCTAAATACGTCAGCATTTGGAGAGCAAGACCATAATAAACTTCTGTTAAATCAAGATCCTTGCTGCTGGATTTATAATCAATCACCCTTAAAAATACACTGCTGTTTTCTTCCGCTTTATCAACACGATCGATTCTTCCTGCCAGCTCCATTTTGATGCCGTTTTTCAAAGTGAACGTAAAAGGCGGAAGTTCTGCTTTTGGTCCAAATCCTAATTCCAGCCCGATTGGCTCAAACCCGCTTGCCCGTGAATGTTCGCTTAAAATGTAAGAAGCCTTGCTGATAATAGATTCAAGCTTTTTCTTAATATAATGATAGCGGTTCGAACTCAATAAAATTTGATTTTGCAGCTTTGGCGCCAAATATTGAATCGATTCTCTTGCCAATTGCGCACACTGATCTTTCGTCAATGTCTTCCAGCCGAGACCTCTTTTTTTCACTTCATCGGCCATCCATTTTAACGCTCCGTGGAACAGCTCACCGATATCGGGAGCTTCTAAACGGAACACCTCTCGTTCTCGAAGACCGAGCCCGAATCGAGCAAAATGGGAAAACGGACAGCCATGGAAAAGCTCCATTCTCGAAACGCTAGCCAAAATATGGTCTCCGTAAAGCTCTTTGCTTGTTTCCTCTGTTAAACTCTTCGCTTCATTTCGATAAAACAAACTGGACAAAATTCTCCTTGCCTTCCACTTCCAATCTTGGTGGCTCATATAGAAATTGTAGACATCCCACCAAATGGAATACATTGGATAATTCCGTAATTTAAGCTGAATTTGAGACGTTAAATACGAAATAGCCGTCCCCGGATGGGAAATGTAAGACAGTTGATCCTGCTCCTCCAGTTCGGAAGGATCGTTCAACAATAGCTGTTCTTTTATATTCGGATATATTTCCTTCATTCTTTTGATGTAGAGGGAAGGAAGCAAAGCTTTCCCTTCTTCATTAGCGATCGGGTAAGATAGATAAAGTTGTTCAGATGGAGTTGTAAACGCTTTGTAAGCAATAAACTCTTCATTCAGCAACCTGGTTTTGCTCGTTGGTGCAAGCTTCATCCCTAATGAAGCCATCCGTTCCCTCTCTTCATCCGTCAAAATACCTTCCTCTGCCATTTTGGCCGGCAAAACTCCATCGTTCACTCCGACGATAAATGCGGTCTTGATATCCGAAAGACGTGACAATTCCAAATCGGCGATGATGACTTGATCGGCAGATGGTGGAACATTGGTAAATCGCATCGATTCAATGCCCGCTTCGAGGATCGTTGCGAATTTCTTCAGCGTAAAAGGCTGGTCGCCAAGCATCTCTACAAACTCGTCCAGTAATCCAATGATAGCATTCCACGCTTGTTCATGATCACGAGCTGCCAGTAAATCCCCGTTTTCTTCAGCTTCCATACTGAGTCTTTCCAGTTTCGCCGGAATATCCAGTTCCTCAAAATACTTATAAAGCGCCTCGCAAAAATCTCTTCCGTTTTTCGCTTGACGAAACCGTCGATCGAGCCGTAAAACAGGCGTTCGAATCATATCCCGCAATTCGTTTATTTCTTCCTCTATTGCCCGCTCCTCGTCCGTTTGCGGTGCGTCCGTCAGCTCAAGTCCTCTGTATCTTCTGTAAACCCAGCGTTTTTTTGTTGTCCACAGTTCCCCTTTCACTCCGTGAGCCAAACAATAGTTTTCAAACCGGTCTATTTTTTCCCTTATCTGCTCTGCTTTCATCTTGAAAGGATAAAGAAGCTCTGTTTTGACAGCGCGAAAAACCGGTTCATAACGCCAAAAGCTAGTTAAAATTTCAAGACTGGAACGAATCAATTCAATAAAAGGATGATTTAACATGGTTCGTTTTTGATCAATAAAAAACGGAATCTCGTAGTCATAAAAAATAGTTTCAATCAGTTCCTGATAATCTTGTCCGTTTCTGACCAACACTGCTATCTCTTTATAGCGATGATGATGTTCACGAACAAGTCTTCGGATTTCTCTTGCCACTCCTTCAATCTCTGCTCTCCTGTTCGCCGCCTCGAAAACAACGGGCGCGCCTTCTCCAATAAACGGCTTGGCCGGCCTTTTGTCAAAAAAGCGTTCCAAATGAATAAGACTCTGTTCCTTGCTGCGAACAAACTCCGTCATCATGATATTTTCTGTCGATATCCCGGAATCGCGGGCCATTTCCCACAAGGAAGCATAAGTTTCGCCAGTCATCCGGAACAAATCCGTTTCTCGCGGAAGTTCTTCTGAATAAGGACGGTCCAGTGTCAGCGCAATCGAAACTTGAGATGCAGCTTTCATCAATTCGTAGATCACCAAGTATTCTTGGGGAGTAAAACTGTGGAATCCATCGATATAAATTTGAGCGCCTTGCAAATACTCCGACTTTTGGATGGACTCCGCCAATAATTGAAAATAATCCTCCGATGCAATATAGCGGTCAACGAGATGATTTTCAAACTCTTCGTAAATCAAGTGGAGATCGTGCAATTTATCAATCAAAAGCTGGGCCTCTCCATTTTCCTCAAACTTCGTTCTCCTGGCCGCAAGTTCATCAGTGCCAACACAATAGCGTTTCAGTTCAATAAGCGCTTTTTCCACATGCTGAATAAACCCCGATTTGTCCGCTGCTTTAGCAAAAAGCCGCAGATTCTCTTTTCTTTCTTCGATGATTTTTCGAATCAGCATATTTAAACCGGCTGAAGACAAGTGAATCCGAGCGAATCCTCCCGTTTCTTGAAGAACTTTCCATGCAAGACGAGAAAAACTATAAACTTGAGCACGCATCATGCCGTTCAATCCCGGGGTATTCACAAGCGTGTATTCAGATAAAAAAGTCATTTGATCAGGGACTATATAAATAATCGGCTTTCCAGATGGATTTTCGATTAATTGGTGAGTAATTTCATCTATTATGAACTTCGTTTTTCCGGTTCCGGAACGTCCTAAAATAAAACGAACAGACATGCGATCACCTCTCCGGTTTTATGGTACCTTGACTGTCATACCCATTATAATACATAAAAAAAACGCCGTATCCTTTTTGGAATGACCTAATTCTTTGTTTTGTCCGACGGCCATTGATTCCTGTCATTCGAACCAACATCTATTGTTACCAGAATAACAAACATACGTTCGTATTGTCAAATACAATCTTGTTCAACACGTAAATTTCACTTTTAAAGAATTATCCGGTTTGACAAAAAGGAAAGTTTATTAAAGGGGAACCGCAGCTGAATATGGCAGATTTATCTATCACCTTTGCAAAAGTGATCTCGAGTCCTAACCGATCTTATTGTGAGCGGAAAAACAGAACAGTTCCTATACGCATACAGTTATTTTGTTATTTTTTGCGCTGCAGGGAATATTGCAGCATGACTGGTACAAAAGAGGCGGAAAAAACGGAGACTGCAGGGATCCTGAGGTTTTACGGACGACTGAAATCGTGGATGGAAGAAGGAATCACGAAGGGGTGATAACGAAATAGCCAAACGAAATCAATGCATTTTTGCTCTCTGTTCCTACCAACATAGATTTTATACTCCGGATTATGATCAAATGCTACTATACGATCCACAGTCATGAAACAGCAGTTTAAGCTAAACCTTACTGAGAAATTAAAGCCGTTGTCAAAGCATATATACAGCCGATTCAAAGAGAGGCGGCAAGCGGGTGTTGTTTCAGAACAGAGAGTAGATGCTGTGCATGCCACATAGCCGGAAAGTAAAATTTTTCATTTGAAAGGTTCTCATAATTCTTATGAAATGCAATATTTTCTATTGTTTTTCCGTCATTCCAATTGCGGAGGGAAGACTCCAACAAGAAAAAATTTTTTATCCATACTTCTGTGTTTTCTTTTGTCAACGAGCCTGTTCCGCTCCACTCTTCCATAATTTCGAACAATCCCTCAATATCTGCGGCCACTTGATTTAATATTTGTAATAGGAATTTTTCTTTTTGCAATATTGGTTTGCTTTTTTGTGATAAAGGGTTAAATTTTAGGCTTAATTCGGCTTTTCTCCTTATGATTTCTGCTTCAAGCATCTTTTTTCGCAATAGATTCATATCCGGATTGAAATAGTTTTTTTGAGGTGCTCCTGCGTCAAGCCAGACTGCCAAGGATTTCAGTTTATCCGCTAATATTTCAGGCAATTCTTCCACTTCTTTCATTGCTTTTTTTGTTAAATTAGGCGGATGGAAGAATTGTTGCAGCAACAGAGCCACGGCTACCCCAATGACAGAATCTCGGATTCGATCCAATCCATATCCCTCAAGCTTATGCTCAAATGCAAAAACGAGCAGTACGCTTAGTGCAATTTGGTGCAGCATAATGCCATCAGCCCCTAAAAGGAGCGGGATGACAAGACTGACCAGCATGACAACAGCCAATGACCAGGCATTCGCATGCAAAGAAGATGCGAGAATGAAAACAGACGCTGCCCCGATGATCGTTCCGACGATTCGAGCGATTCCAAATTGGATCGTTTTCATGATCGTCGTTTGTAAACAAAGAATGAGTGAAATCGGTCCTAAATAAGGATATTTTGAACCAAATAAAATGGCCAATTCCCATGAAACGGCTGATCCAATCACCATTTTGAGAATCAGACTTATTTTTTCTGGCATTGTCAGCTTTATTTGCCCCACCTGCATCCCTCCTGATATGTAGTAAATATCAGGAATTAGTTTGGTTTTTCCAACACGATTTATGCAATGACGAAAAGGACCGTCCTCCACTGAAATCCGTTTTCAAGCAGGAGAACAGTCCTTTTTTCTTTTTTATGTACCAGGTTGCTTTCCCTTTTTGTGTTCTTTTTCATTCAATCGCAATTCCAGCCACTTTCCCGCAAGCCAAAGGATAAAAATCACGATCACCACGATCACAGTCCGAAGCGGCTTTTTGATAAGGGAAACGACATCATGGCCAATGAAGCTGATAGTGAATATCATCACCATTTTACCAGCCACCACAGCTATGAAATACTGGTATTTTTTTATATTGGAAAGCCCGGCCACTATATTGATGAGAGCAGACGGCGTAAACGGAAAGCACATCAATAAAAAGAGCGGGCCAAACCCATGTCTTTCCAGCCAGTTCATCAATTTGCTTACCTTCGGATGATTTTTCAGAAAGCGAAGCATTCTTCTTTGCCCGAATTTCCTGAACAATCCAAAAACAAGCAAAGCGCCGGCAACAGCTCCAACCCAGGAAAACAAAAATCCTAACCAGAGACCAAAAGCGTTGGCGTTAGCCAGTACAAATAAAAACAGAGGCAAAAACGGAAAAAACGCCTCCAGCATGGGAAGCAAAATTCCTGGTATCGGCCCAAATGAACGATATTTTCGGATTAAGTCCATCACGTGTTCAAGTGTAAACCCATTTGTCAGATTCTCAAAATCCATTTAATTCCTTTTCCTCTCATTCAATCCTCTGTTAACCCCTATCACTATCATTTTTCCACACTCTTTATCAAAAATCCGGCAGATTTCCCGGACAAAAAGAAGATGACTTCCTTATTTTATCATAACGAGATCATTTATTTTAAACATTTACACCTAAAAAGCATGGAAAAGAGCCATGGCGTGAACACTTGAAATGATGGCTTCATCTCAGTAAAATATACACGAACAAATGTTCTTTTTAGGAGAGAGTAAAGATGACAAGGATTCCTCCTGATGACCGTGATGTTTTAGAACAAGCTATTTATTTGCCTATGCTTTTAACCGTTTTAAATAGAGATCTAAAAGTGGTGGAAAAAAGCCCTTTTAAGCTGAGAAATCCTTATATAGATTGGATCTCCCAAACGATAAAAGAGGTACAAAAAGATTTGGCGAACACCCGAAAATATATGCGGGACCGCCGCATGAAAGCGGAAAAAGTCCAATCAGATGATTTATTTACGATGTATGTATTTTTATATAACGGCTATGAAGAGTATCATAATTACTTTAATCCGAGACTTCGCAATAAAGTAGAAGAGTTAATGAAATATTACTTGTTCGAACGATATCATAACCCCTCTAATTCAGCCAATCCATCAAACGGATAAAGACAAACTCTTTTTTCGTGTAAAGGAAGATCCATGTTTAAGAAAGATCGTAAACATTGGGCCAGGTGCAAGAAAGGCCTATTCCTTTACATTGCGCAATGGATCACTCGTCCACCTTTGAGGAATAAACCTTTCCGTCAGCACATGCCTTTTACTTTTAATGGAGCAAAGAACAAAGTGTTCCACTCAGGACTTCTTTTACCTGAAATGATAAGGGTGATAGGCTTCTAACGCCATTCTTTTGTCTGCATTCATCCCATATTTTTTTTCAATATGCTGCATTCTTTGTTCAAAACGAATTCTCAGCATGGCAGTACGCATAAACTGTGATTCAAAGGAGCTTCGGGAGATGGGGAGACGAAGTGATTTTCCATTGCTGAAGGTGACGGATGTTTCATAGGCATCAGCTCGGTCATAAGCCGCCACATGTTCGTGGTTGATCCATATGCAGTCGCTTTTTGCAGGAGACAATGTAGGAAACAAATAAATCGCATGAAACGGGTCCACAATGATCGGAGCTTTATGGGTAATGCCGATTAATTGTCGGGTCCCTTCTCTCCTGCCTGAATAAGACGCTCCATAGTACTTGCAGCTTCTTTTGACGACATCGAAAGGCTTCATCGGTGAAATATATTCATCCTCTACTTCCATAATTTCGGAATACACTTTTTGTCCATATTCTGCCGGAAGGATGATCATAGTTAAGGGATTGATCTCGTATTCTAACATCATTTTGTTTTTCTTTTCCTTTTCCATAGCCATTTTCTCCTTTCTTCTTTTTCCATTTTTTGATTAGCATACCATCTTTTCAAATGAATGTCTCATTCCTTTTCAAAAAACACCGATTTTTCATTTTTCAGGTAAAATTTTTCAAAAAATTATAAAATTTCAGTTGAATATTTGTCTCAAATTCCATATAATAAAAAAAAGGCATTCGAGGTGAGCGAAATGGAAAATAAAAGATCTTATACCGAGATGATGAAGTCGAATGGAACGCCACTCAGCCACGAGAATATGATTGATGTTTACATCGATATGCTTTTGAATGAAATCTTGTTGAACAAAGAAAAGAAACAGCTGATGGAAGAAATCGACAAAACATTGGATGCAAGAGATCGAGAATCCTTCCTTGAACTTTCCGCCAAATTGATTGAATTAGAAAAACGCTTTGGTATTTAAAAAGATACTTCTCTAAATTAATCCTCACGTAAAACCAACTCATAATCATCATAAGGATTTCCCCGGACAAACGGTAAATATCCCGTATCCTTAACAGATACGGGAACCTTTTTGAGCATTTCCCCCACTTGTTTTTGTGGCTCTATGTCAATTGTTGGGGTACACTTATCGAAGTGCCCCCTTTTTTGTAAGTTGACTAGATGAGTGAACATAAAGCTTTATTTCTTAGTCTCTTAAAATTCCGAATGCCATATGACATTCGTTTAATGACTTTTATCTTGTTGTTGATCCCCTCAATAAATCCGTTGGTGTAGGGGAAGAGAAAGGAATTTAAGATCTCCTTTTCCCAGTTTTTGAACG
>ERZ1673783.17-NODE-17-length-68550-cov-22.304446_pt1 | contig 68550 bp, 68 predicted proteins | sample MGYA00580133_ERZ1673783 | MGnify/ENA primary metagenome ERZ1673783 (study PRJEB41219, sample SAMN04549595) | soil metagenome | isolation source: soil | place: USA: Texas, Big Bend National Park | collected 2009-03-17 ...
TTATGCTTTAGAAAACCTTATGGCTCTTGGGTTGAAAAATGTGCAAAATGCTCAAGGAAATAACTACCTTGCCGATCTTCGAATAATACAAAAAAACCGAAACATAATACTAGTACAGCCAGCCAATCATAACATTCATTCACAACATCTCGGGTTAGCCAAGCGGAAAAGGAAAATTGATTCCTTTAGTCTGGTGCAATTCCAGCCTAACCCAAAAAATACAATAAGGAGATGAACTTAAAATGGCAACAAATAGAAGCAATAGCAGCAACCAATTAGTAGTAGCAGGCGCTCAACAAGCTATCGACCAAATGAAATACGAAATCGCTCAAGAATTTGGAGTCAATCTTGGAGCAGATACGACTTCCCGCGCTAACGGTTCTGTAGGGGGAGAAATTACAAAACGTTTGGTTTCTTTAGCTCAACAACAAATCAGCGGTTACCAAGGTCAACAACAATAACTGAATAGGATATGGCTGTGGAGAGGCATCTTTTCTGATGCCTCTCCTTCTTCCATTAACGATTAAAGTCAACTAAGTAACCTTTCACTAAATCATAGACCTTCTTTTAAAAAAAGAACATAACTAGCTTAAGGCTTTCGCCTACAAATGAATCATTCTGGATGGGTCCACCCATTCATCGAACTGTTCTTCTGTTACATATCCAGTTTTTAATGCGGCTTCTTTTAATGTCGTCCCCTCTTTAAACGCCAATTTTGCAATTTCGGCTGCTTTTTCATAACCGATATATGGGTTTAAGGCCGTGACCAACATTAAAGATTGATTCATTAATTTATCGATCACTTCTTGATTGGCTTCTATACCACGGACACATTTCTCTTCAAAAGAAACCATTCCGTCTGCCAATAATCGGATGGATTGGAGAACATTATATATAATAACCGGTTTAAAAACATTTAATTCAAAATTTCCCTGACTGGCGGCAAATCCAATTGTAGCATCATTGCCAAAAACTTGTGCCGCTATCATGGTAATTGCTTCGCATTGAGTAGGATTTACCTTTCCTGGCATAATCGAACTTCCCGGTTCATTAGCCGGGATCGTCAATTCTCCCAGTCCGCTTCTCGGCCCGCTTGCAAGCCAACGAATATCATTGGCGATCTTCATTAAATCCGCCGCCAACGCTTTCAATGCACCGTGGAAGTGAACGATTTCATCATGGCTTGTCAAAGCATGAAATTTATTATCAGAAGATCGGAACGGATATCCTGTCTGTTTCTCCAGTTCTTTTGCCACTTTGGGGCCAAATGTGGGGTCGGCGTTGATTCCTGTTCCAACTGCGGTTCCCCCAATAGCCAGATTTAGAATGTAGGCACTGGAATCTTTCAGCATTTGTTCCGTCCGCTCCAACATGGTCCGCCAACCTGAAATTTCTTGCCCAAGCGTTAATGGTGTAGCATCCTGTAAGTGAGTTCTTCCGATTTTAATCAATTTCATGTATTGAACTTCTTTGTCTTTCAGTGTGGCCTTTAATTGCTGCAACGCAGGGACAAGCCGTTTTTGAAAGGCATTGTACACGGCAATATGCATGGCTGTAGGAAATGTGTCATTTGAACTTTGAGACATGTTGACATCGTCGTTTGGATGAATCGTTTCTTCATTATGCAACAGTTCATTCCCGCGATGAGAAATAACTTCATTGACATTCATGTTCGTCTGAGTGCCGCTTCCTGTTTGCCAAACAGACAACGGAAAATGTTCATCCCATTTTCCTTCTAAAATCTCATCGCATACTTGCACAATAGCTTCTTTTTTGGCAGCGCTTAATTTTCCTAACTCATGATTCACAACAGCCGCTGCTTTCTTTAAATGAGCATAAGCATAAATGAGATCAAGAGGCATTTTTTCTATACTAATTTTAAAGTTATTTCGACTTCTTTCTGTTTGCGCACCCCAATATTTGTCTTTCGGAACCTTCACTTCGCCAAGGGTGTCCTTTTCAATACGATACTCCATTTCCCATCCTCCTAACATGACCGTTCTTTTTAACTGTTAAACCATTTTTATCATAGTCATATCATAAGAATTCTGTCAATTTTTTGGTTTTAAAAAATTTCATCAAATTCTGTTTTTGGCTCCCTTTATGCAATTGCAAATTTTCTATCAGATCTTTCAAGATACGCTATTCTTAAACACAGCTTCCAAAACCCGATCTTTCTTTCCCCTAGCCTTGTGTTCAAATGTCGAAAAAGATTATTCTACTACTTAAACGGACAATGCTTTTGCTGACCATAAATAAGAGCAATAACGCTGATATTCCTCCCAAAGTGTACGCACGTATTTTCCTCGGATTCCCGGATAAAAACGATCTCCCATTTTTCGAACTGGAGCAATTTCAATAATGGAATTGGTTAAAAAGATTTCTTCTGCATGATCCAATTCTTCCGGAAAAAAATATCCCTCTTGCACCGGAATATGAAGTCGCTCTGCCAATTTCATAATGAATCGCCTCGTGACGCCATCTAAAATTCCTGTTTGTAAACAAGGAGTAAAAATCGTTCCCTCTTTTACCCAAAAAAAATTGGATACAATGCCTTCCGCTAAATGCCCTTCTTTCGTCAAAAAAATGCCTTCTTGTTTTCCATTGCTTCCCATTTCCCATTTTGCGGCCACATTATTCAGAAAGTGGTGAGATTTTAATCGTTTTCCCGTTTCCGGCGTGTTTCTCGGCAATGTTAATAAGACTGCTTCTTTTTCTTTCATGGCATGGAGACGCTTGAAGGGCCGCTGGAAAACGAAAATAGTCGGTCGATGATATGGTTCGATTTGCATTCCCATCTCTCCGAGTCCCGCCGAAACATTCAAACGCACCGACGAATCCGGCAGCCCATTGCGTCGGCAAAGTTCCTGAATAATGTCCAACGCTTTTTTCCGCGTAATCGATGCACGAATACGCAATTCTTTTAATCCTTCATTAAGGCGTTCAAGATGGTCATCTAAAAGAAAAGGATGACCAGAATATGTAGGAATGGTCTCAAAAACGCCGAGACCATATAAATATCCATGATCAAACGGCGAGATCATCGCTTTTTCTTTTTCTATAAACTGACCATTGAGATAGACGATCATCTTGTCAGTCCCCCGTTCGCTTCCTGCTTCCGATAAGTATTGAAAAAATTGGACAGAAGCTGCTTACCGAATTCCGTTAAAATCGATTCTGGATGAAATTGGACACCTTCTATCGAATAGGATCGATGACGTATCGCCATAATCTCCCCTTCCTCCGTCCATGCCGAGATTTTAAAACAGTCCGGAAGAGAGTCTTTATCCACTATAAGCGAATGGTATCTAGTGGCTCGAAACGGATTAGGAACATCGTCAAAGATGGTGCGGCCGTCGTGAAAAATGGCAGATGTTTTTCCGTGCATTTGTTTTTCGGCCCGAATAATGTTTCCGCCAAAAGCCTGCGCTATCGCTTGATGGCCGAGACAAACTCCAAAAATGGGAATACGGCCTGCAAAATAGCGGATAGCCTCCAAACTTATCCCCGCTTCATTTGGCGTGCAGGGCCCAGGTGAAATCATTAAAAAATCAGGAGAAAGGTTTTCTATATCGCAAATCGAGAGACAATCGTTTCTTTTTACAATGATCTCTTCTCCTAACTCCCCTATGTATTGAACGAGATTATAAGTAAAGGAATCATAATTATCGATCATTAAAATCATGTGAGCGCCTCCTTTTTTTCTGCCATTTCTTTTGCCTTCCATAGTGCCGCCGCTTTTTTCAATGATTCTTTGTATTCATATTGAGGTCGGGAATCCAGAACAATACCTGCCCCAGCCTGCACATAGGCTTTTCCATTTTTGGCAATCATCGTCCGGATCACAATATTAAGATCCATATCGCCATTCAACCCGATCCAGCCGATCGATCCTGTATAAACTCCTCGGCGAACATTCTCCAATTCTTCTATGATTTCCATCGTCCGAACTTTCGGTGCACCTGTGATCGTCCCTCCCGGAAAAACGGCATCAATCACGTCAAAAGCATTTTTTTCTTCTGCCAATATCCCTTCGACTTCAGATACTAGATGCATGACATGGGAATATTTTTCGATCGTCATCAATTCATTGACCCGAACAGTGCCGTACTGACATACCCGTCCTAAATCGTTTCGTTCCAAGTCCACCAGCATGACATGTTCCGCTCGTTCCTTCACGTTTCCGAGCAATTCATTCGCCAAAATCTGATCTTCCTCCTCGTTCTTTCCTCGAGAACGGGTGCCGGCAATCGGACGCGTTTTTACCCTTTGTCCGGTCTTTTTCACCAACAACTCCGGAGATCCGCATACTATTTGAAAATCGTTGGAGTGTATATATCCCATATACGGAGAAGGATTGATGCTGCGTAATGTTTTGTACACTTCAAGAGCCGGGACATGCAGCGTTTTTGCTTGGCGAACGGACAAATTGACTTGAAAGACATCCCCGCTGGCAATGTATTCTTGAATTTTTTCCACTGCATGAATAAATTCTTTTTCCGACAGCGACACTTCAAGATCTTTTCCCGAAATAGCAGGAACAGGAGATTCGATCTCTTCGCTTTCCTTCAGTTCGGATTGCCACATTTCCTTCCACGTATCCAAACCATATCGACTATCCTCAGATTCAGCTAATGTCATCACCCACAGACAATTCGTTTCATGATCAAAAACGACCCATTCTCGAAAAAAATAAAAATATAGAAGCGGAAGGCCCAGATCATCTTGCGCTAAATGGGGCAATTTTTCAATAAGGCGGGCATAATCATAGCTTATAAAGCCTATTAATCCACCTTGAAATTCAGGCAGTCCCGGAGCCGGATCCAGTTTATAAGGTTGCAGCCATTGTTCAATCATTCGAAGCGGTTGACCTTCCATCCATTTATCGCGGCCATTCATTGTCACCTGAATCCCATTTTGTTGCCCTTCAATCACGGCAAAAGGTTCAATTCCAGCGATGCTGTATCGGCCGGATCGTCCACTTTCCAGCAAAGCATAATGCGACTTTCCCTTTACTAATTGGCAAAATTTCCGAAAAAACCGTTCCTTTGAATAAGGGATCGTGTCATAAAACAATTTCATTCGTTTGCAACCTTCTTTCTGTTTTGCATTCGGCCTCTTTCACATAAAAAGAGCCCTTGTTCCATTTATTATACATGCAAATAGGATAACAATTGAAAAAAGGCTCATCATGATTTAAGAAAGAATCTTATTTTCTCATGGAATAAACGAAAAAGCTGCCGGGGCCAACCCCCGGCAGCTTTTCTAGTCATCACTTCGATGAAGATTAGGCCTATTTCGCCTGTACTGTTTTATCCCTTCTCTCCTCATAAGCTCGAATTTCATCTTCTAAATTAAGAGTGACGGCAATTTCATCCCATCCGTTTAACAGCATTTCCTTCCAATAAGGATCCATCATAAACGTAGCCAAAAATCCTTTTCGATCCGTCACATGCTGGTTTTTCAAATCCACAAAGAGACGGTAGCCAGGTTCTGATGCTTTTTCCAACAGCAGAGACACCTCTTCTGCCGTTAATTTTATCGGCAATAGTCCGTTCTTCAAACAATTATTATAGAAAATATCAGCAAAGCTGGGAGCAATAATGATTTTAAAGCCATAATCCATTAAAGCCCACGGAGCGTGTTCACGGGAAGAGCCGCAGCCAAAGTTTTCTCCTGCCACTAAAATACTGGCGTCTTTATATTGAGGATCGTTTAAAATAAAATCTTCCCTCACATTGCCGTCGTCGTCAAAACGCCAATGATAAAATAAAAACTGGCCAAAACCTTTGCGCTCAATTCGCTTTAAAAACTGTTTCGGTATAATTTGGTCCGTATCGACATTCGTTCTATTCAGAGGACAAACAATCCCATTATACTTATTGATTGGTTCCATATGGCTACATCTCCTATTGATAAATTCCAGTTAGTTTGCGAACATCCATAAATCTTCCCGCTATGGCTGCAGCCGCTGCCATAGGAGGGCTGACCAGATGGGTTCTAGAACCATTTCCTTGGCGCCCTTCAAAATTTCGGTTAGAAGTGGAAGCACAACGCTTTCCTGCTGGAACAATGTCCTCATTCATCGCCAAACACATGCTGCATCCGGATTCACGCCATTCAAATCCTGCTTCTGTAAAAATTCGATCTAACCCTTCTTCTTCAGCTGCTTTTTTGACAGTCTGAGAACCAGGTACGACTATCGCTTTCACGCCATTATGGACTTTCCGCCCTTTGACAACCTCTGCTGCTGACCGCAAGTCGCTCAGCCTGGAATTGGTACACGATCCGATAAAAACATAGTCGATTGGAATGTCTTCCATTCTCGTTCCCGGCTTTAAGCCCATATATTCGATCGCTCTTGCCGCCGCTTCACGGTCTTGTGCTCTTTCGAATTTTTCGGGAAAAGGAACAATTCCACTTATTCCTGTACCCATCGAAGGATTTGTTCCCCACGTCACTTGTGGTTCAATTTCTGAAGCATCAATTTCGAGCGTTTTGTCGTAAACAGCTCCTTCATCCGTCGCCAATGTCTTCCAATATTCCACTAATTTTTCAAATTCCTCGCCTTTTGGAACATACTTTCTACCTTTTAAATAATTAAATGTCACTTCATCCGGACTAACGAGACCGGCACGGGCTCCTGCTTCAATGGACATATTGCAAACAGTCATCCGTTCTTCCATGGAAAGTTTGCGAATGGCTTCACCCGTATACTCGATAATATAGCCGGTTCCGGCATCAATTCCAAATTTGGATATGATACCCAAAATCAAATCTTTGGCCGTCACGCCAAATCCCAGTTTCCCGTTCACTTTGATTTGCAGCGTCTTTGGTTTTGCTTGCCAAAGAGTTTGAGTCGCCAATACATGTTCGACCTCGCTTGTCCCGATTCCAAATGCGAGAGCGCCAAATGCTCCATGAGTAGAAGTATGGCTGTCACCGCATACGATGGTTTTCCCCGGCTGCGTCAACCCAAGTTCAGGACCGATCACATGGACTATTCCTTGATCTGGATGGTTGATATCTGCTAATTCAATGCCAAACTCTTTACAGTTTTCATATAATTTTTCCATCTGCGTTTTTGAAATAGGATCGTTTACAATATGTCTGTTCATCGTAGGAACGTTATGATCCATCGTAGCATATGTCAGATCGGGCCGTCTCACTTTTCGATTTTTCATGCGGAGTCCTTCAAAAGCTTGAGGAGATGTGACTTCATGTACTAAGTGCAAATCAATATATAATAAATCCGGTTTTCCTTCCTCACGATGCACCACATGCTGCTCCCATATTTTTTCAATAATTGTCTTCGGCTGCAATGGCTGTCCCTCCTCTATGAATTGGTATGGAAACTAGGTCAAATAAACGCTTCTTTCCACAGTCTCAATGTACATGGACAATTGCTATCGATTCATAATCTGTTAAGCCATGGTAGAAGCAATCGCACGATCTTCTTGAACTCGCTTCACAACCAGATCAATCATTTTTTCCGTTCCCACTACACGGCTTCCCGTATGGCGTAAATCAAACGTTCGATATCCATCCTTTAATACATCGTCCACCGCTTGTTCTATTGCTTCTGCTTCATGATTGAATCCAAAAGTATATTTCAGCATCATAGCCGCAGATAAAATCATCGCTAGCGGATTGGCTTTGTCCTGTCCTGCAATATCAGGTGCTGATCCATGAACCGGTTCATAAAGTCCGAATCCGTCTTCCCTTAGACTGGCCGACGGCAGCATGCCTAAAGAGCCGGTAATCATAGACGCTTCATCACTTAAAATATCTCCAAACATATTTTCCGTGACCACTACATCGAAGTCTTTCGGGTTATGAATAAGCTTCATAGCGGCTGCATCAACATACATGTGTTCATATTCCACCTCCGAATAGCGGACAGCTGTTTCTTCTACTACTTCCCTCCACATTCGGCTTGATTCCAACACATTTGCTTTATCAACGGATACAACTTTTTTCCTTCTTACTTTAGCGATTTGAAACGCTTTGTCTACAATTCTTTTTATTTCGTCTTTTGTATAAAGCAAAGTATCAACAGCCACTTCTTGATTTTCTCCCCGCCGCTCGCTCGGTTTTCCGAAATACAATCCGCCTGTCAGTTCCCGGACAATCATTAAATCGACATCCTCAACAATTTCCTTTTTCAGAGGAGAAGAAGAAAGAAGGCTTTGAAAGGCTTTTACCGGGCGTAAATTAGCAAATAGACCAAGTTCTTTCCGAATCTTTAACAGTCCTTTTTCCGGTCGCAGATGGCCGGGGAAGGAGTCCCATTTAGGACCTCCCACCGCTCCCAGCAATACCGCGTCACTCTGTTTACAGAGATCAATCGTTTTTTCCGAAAGAGGTGTTTGTTCTTGATCAATTGCAGCCCCTCCGATGTTGGCAAATTCCATTTCAAATTCATGTCCAAACCGACCGCCAACCGCTTTTAACACTTCGACTGCTCCTTTTGCCACTTCTCGGCCGATTCCATCACCCGGCAGAACCGCAATTTTCTTTTTCATTTCATCCCCTCCAGTAAATTAAATCGACACATTTGCTTTTTGGATCGCTTTTAAACTTTCAAGCGAAAGAATTCTATTGACGGCATTTAAGTATGCACGGGCTGAGGCTTCCAACACATCTTGTGCTGTTCCCCTTCCGCTTGTTTCCAGTCCATCGCAAGAAATTCGGACATAGACATCGGCAAGAGCATCGCGTCCCCCTCCAACCGAGTTGATCTTATAGTCTAATAGCTTTACTGACCGGCCGAAAATCCGTTCAATCGTGTTATAGATCGCTTCCACACTTCCCGATCCTGTAGAAGCTTCGCTCACTTGTGAACCGTCTGCCAGCGTGACCGTTATCGTCGCTGTTGGAATATTATCAGTGCCGTATTGAACTTGTACGCGGTTCAATGTATATTTCATTTCCGTTTCCGTTTGTTTATCCGTAAGAATGGCAAATAAATCAGCATCTGTAATTTCTTTCTTTTTGTCCGCCAAATCTTTAAATACTGTAAAGGCTTCATTCAATTTTTCATCCGTCAATTCAAAGCCCAATTCAATGGCTTTATTTCTGAAAGCATGGCGGCCGGAATGTTTGCCAAGAACTAATCGGTTTGAATTCACGCCAATAAGTTCAGGAGTAATGATTTCATACGTTGTTTTTTCTTTTAATACCCCGTCTTGATGAATGCCTGATTCATGAGCAAAGGCATTATCACCCACTACCGCTTTATTTGCCGGCACGATCATTCCGGTCAATTTGCTGACAAGATCGCTCGTTCGCTTTATTTCATTTAAAACAAGACCCGTTTTCGCTTGATAATAGTCGCTCCGTATATGAAGAGCCACAGCTACTTCTTCAAGAGAAGCATTACCGGCTCGTTCCCCGATGCCGTTGATCGTTCCTTCGATTTGACTAGCTCCGTTTTCAATCGCGGCAAGCGAATTAGCCGTGGCCATTCCGAGATCGTCATGGCAATGAGCAGATAAAGTAATTTTGTCAATATTCCGCAAATTATTCCTTAAAAATTGGAACAATTCTCCATACTGCTGCGGCGTAATGTAGCCAACCGTATCTGGAATGTTAATGATCTCCGCCCCGGCTTGAATAACCTCATTGAGAATACGGACTAAAAACTCGCGGTCTGAGCGACAGGCATCCTCTGCCGAAAATTGAACTTTCGGGAATTTTTTCTTCGCATAGGAAACAGCCCGAACCGCTCTTTCCACTACTTCGTCTTGAGACATTTTCAGTTTATACTTCATATGAATGGGTGAAGTGGCAATAAAAATATGGATGCGAGGTTCTTCAGAATCCTTGAGGGCTTCCCAAGCAGCATCGATATCACTTTCTGTAGATCGAGCCAATCCGGTAACGGAACTGTCGCGGATCGTATCGGCAATCAATTTTACTGCTTCCAGGTCTCCTTTAGAAGCAGCTGGGAAGCCTGCTTCAATGCAGTCGACTCCCAGCTTTTCCAATTGTTTGGCAATTTCTATTTTTTCTAATGTGTTCAAATTCACTCCAGCTGATTGCTCGCCATCTCTTAATGTCGTATCAAAGATTTCAATTTTTCGCACCGGCTCCCACTTCCTTCTTTGATGGTTTTTTGACAAATGGCATCATTTCTCGAAGTTCTCTGCCCACTACTTCAATCAGATGATTGTTTTCCCGTTCATTAATGGCATTGAATTCAGGACGGTTCAATTGATTTTCCAAAATCCATCCTTTCGCAAACTTCCCGGTTTGAATATCGCTCAATACTTCTTTCATCCGTTTCTTCGTTTCTTCATTGATGACTCGTGGTCCGGAGACAAAATCCCCCCACTGTGCCGTATCCGAAATGGAGTACCTCATATTTTCCAATCCGCCTTCATACATTAAATCCACAATGAGCTTCAATTCATGCAAACACTCAAAATAAGCAATTTCCGGCTGATATCCAGCTTCTACAAGCGTTTCAAATCCGGCTTTCACTAATGAAGTCATTCCCCCGCATAATACTGCTTGTTCTCCAAAAAGGTCTGTTTCTGTTTCTTCTTTAAAGGAAGTTTCCAAAACCCCGGCACGAGCCGCACCAATTCCTTTTGCGTAGGCAAGCGCTAAATTTTTAGCATCCCCTGTTACGTCTTGGTGAACGCCGATCAAAGCCGGAACACCAGCGCCTTCTTCATATGTCCTTCTCACTAAATGTCCGGGCCCTTTTGGCGCAACCAAAAAGACATCTACATCTTTCGGCGGTACAATTTGACGAAAGTGAATATTGAATCCATGAGCAAATACAAGCGATTTTCCAGCAGACAGAGCCGGTTCAATTTCATTTTTGTATACTTCCGGCTGGCGCTCATCAGGAAGTAAAATCATAATAAGATCGGCTTCTTCACTTGCGGCTCTCACCGTTTTTACGTCAAAACCATCTTGTTCCGCTTGTTTCCATGATTTACCTGGACGAAGTCCGATCACCACTTGATAGCCGCTGTCTCGAAGGTTTTGAGCGTGAGCATGGCCTTGGGAACCATATCCAATGACAGCAATCTTCTTTCCATTTAAAACTGATTCTTGAATGTCTCCGTTATAATATACTTTTACCATTTTTTTCATCCTCCTGTTTAATTTAAGATGGTATATTGCTTGAAATCAGTGACTGATTTTTGTGAACCTCTCGGCAATGCCGTGATCCCGGTCCTGGATATTTCTTTAATCCCATATGGGCGAAGCAAATCAATGATCGTTTCTACTTTTTCAAAATTTCCGGCAATTTGCACGGTAACACTGTCTTTTGCTACATCGACGATCGTTGCCCGGAAAGGTTCAATAATTCCTTTGATTTCTCCTCGTGTTTGAGGAGTGCTGATAACCTTGATTAATGCCAGTTCTCGAATGACGATCGCTTGATCAGTAATATCGGAAACTTTCAAAACATCAATCTGTTTATTCAGCTGTTTAGTCAATTGCTCCATTTTTCTGTCATCTTCTACATGAACGACAAAAGTCATTTTTGAAATTCCTTCTGCCTCTGTCGGTCCAACCGTAATACTTTCAATATTAAATTGCCTTCTTGTGAACAGACCGGTGATCCGGTTCAAAACTCCGCTTTGATTTAGGACTGATACGGTCACAATGCGCCTCATGGTTTCACCCCAATCATTTCATGTAGTCCTTTTCCCGGTGCTATCATAGGAAATACTTTTTCCATCGGCTTGATTCGACAGTCGACTAATACCGGTTGACGATCATTGAATGTCTCGCGAATGACTTCTTCCGCTTCTTTTTCGGTTGAAACCTTAAATCCGCGAATGCCATATGAATCAGCGAGCTTCACATAGTCAGGCTGCACAGGAGTTAAGGATTGGGAATAACGTTCTTCATAAAAGGCTTCCTGCCATTGCCGAACCATTCCTAACGCCTGATTGTTAAAAATGAAAATTTTTATAGGCAAATCGAATTCTTTTATGACCGCTAATTCTTGAAGCGTCATTTGAAATCCGGCATCTCCAACGATCGCCACCACCGTTTCTTCCTCTTCAGCAAACTGCGCTCCAATGGCCGCCGGAAGACCAAATCCCATCGTTCCCAGTCCTCCAGACGTGATCCAACGGTTCGGACGGACAAATCCATAATGCTGGGCAACCCACATTTGATGCTGGCCCACATCTGTTGAAACAATCGCTTCACCTTTCGAAAATTTATGGATCATTTTCACTAAACGCTGGGGTGAAATTCCCTCCTCATCGTCTGAAAGCCAAAGCGGAAAATTACGTTTGTATTTTTCCAAGTGAAGAAGCCATTCATTGATTTCCGGAATTTCCTTATCCTCTTTCAACAATTGGCTCAAGGCTTCTTTTACATCGCCTACAATCGGGATATGCGTTTCGACATTTTTTCCGATTTCTGCTGGATCAATATCAATGTGCGCCACTTTCGCTTTTGGAGCAAAATGCTTTAAATTTCCCGTTAAGCGGTCATCAAATCTTGCGCCAAAATTAATGAGCAAATCACATTCATACATGGCCATATTGGCCGTATAGGTTCCGTGCATCCCCCCCATTCCAAGAAACAAAGGATGATCAGCCGGAAATGATCCTAAACCAAGCAGTGTATTGACAACCGGTATATTGGTTTCCTCAGCAAATGCCAACAGTTCATCGGAAGCTTGAGCATGAAGCACACCAGCCCCTGCTAAAATCACTGGTTTTTGCGACGTTGCAATCGCTTCCGTCAATTTTCTGATTTGCAAAATATTCGGAACGATTGTAGGCTGATATCCCGGCAACTCCACTGTATGATCAAAAGAAGGACGTGTTTCATTGTTGGCGATATCTTTTGGAATATCGATCAATACAGGCCCCGGTCGGCCAGTGGTCGCAATATGGAAGGCTTCTTTTACGATTTTCGGCAAGTCATTCAAGTTACGAACTTGATAATTGTGCTTAGTAATTGGCATCGTGATGCCGATAATATCTGCTTCTTGAAAGGCATCTGAGCCGATTACATTTGTGGCGACTTGACCTGTAAAAATAACAAGCGGCAACGAATCCATCATGGCATCTGTAATTCCCGTAATTAAATTGGTTGCACCAGGTCCCGATGTAGCGATGACAACTCCTGGTTTACCTGATACTCTCGCGTATCCTTCAGCGGCATGAATGGCTCCCTGCTCATGTTTTGTCAGTATATGGCGAATCGGATTTTTATATAACGCATCATATATTGGCAATACAGCTCCACCAGGATATCCAAAAATGATTTCCACGTTTTCTCTTTTTAATGATTCAATCAGAATTTCTGCACCTGTCATTGTCCCCGTTACAGATTCCGTTTCCGCTTTTGCATTAGCCCTCATTGATTCTCCCTCCAACTGGTTGGTTTCATCCTTTAGACTTTTTGACTCAAAAAGAAAAGCCTTTTCACTCCTTGCGCCTACCAATCCTATAGCGCAGGGGTGAAAAGGCTGTATTCTTTCCACGGTACCACCCTGATTCATGACATTCTCACGAATGCCACCTCATGAACAATGACTGACACATTGTTCTTTTTGATAACGAGTATATAATACTAATACTCGGCCAATCCTAATAGTTTCCGTTCAGATCGGCACTCAGAGGGGATGTCGCTGCAGGTAGTATTACCGGCTCTCAGCAACAACCGGCTCTCTGTGAATACGGAATTCCTGCAACTTTTACCTCGTCATCGATTTGCATCGATTAAATTTTCATGATCCCGCCTGTGCTGGCGGAAGTGACAAGTTTGGAATATCTCGCCAAATAGCCTTTTTTAATTTTCGGTTCAGGCTGAACCCAACGTCTCTTTCGTTCTGTCATTTCTTCTTCTGTCAGCAACACATTGATCGTTCGATTTTCCAGATCGATCAAGATTTGATCTCCATTTTCAATGAAAGCAATCGGACCGCCTTCAGCAGCTTCAGGGGATATATGACCTATAGAAATGCCACGGGAAGCACCTGAAAATCTTCCATCCGTTATGAGAGCCACTTTTTTATCGAGCCCTCTTCCGGCAATCTCTGAAGTAGGAGCAAGCATTTCCGGCATCCCCGGTCCGCCTTTAGGTCCTTCATATCGAATGACAACAACGTGCCCTTCTCGGACCAATCCGCTGTGAATTCCTTTCAACGCTTCATCCTGCGAATCGAACACGATCGCTTCTCCAAGGAAAGTCTTGATGGAAGGATCTACAGCCCCTACCTTAATGACGGCTCCATCTGGAGCAATATTTCCATACAAGATGGAAAGTCCGCCGACAGCACTGTATGGATTTTCCTTTCTTCTGATGACTTGATCATCCAATATTTCGGCATCTTTTACATTTTCATACAAAGTTTTTCCGGTAATCGTGATTCTATCTTTATGGATTACTCCATCCATTTCACACAATTCTTTAATGATTGCGCTAATGCCCCCTGCCCTGTGAACATCCTGCATCGAATAGTCCGAGGCAGGACTGATTTTGGCTAAATAAGGAACTTTCTTGGCAATCTCGTTGATTCGCTTTAAATCGTACTCAATTTCGGCCTCATTTGCGATGGCCAACGTATGAAGAACCGTATTAGTGGAACCGCCCATTGCCATATCAAGAGCAAACGCATCATCAATAGCTTCTGGTGTAATAATATCTCGCGGTCGGATGTCTTTTTCGATCAACTCCATTAAATATTGGACGGCTTCCTTGATAAGCTTGCGCCGCTCCGAAGAAGTGGCGACAATCGTTGCATTGCCCGGAGGCGTCATGCCAAGCACTTCCATCAATGAATTCATTGAGTTAGCAGTAAACATCCCCGAACAAGAACCACAAGACGGACAAGCGTTTCTTTCAATTTCCTCAAATTCTTCTTCCGAAATTCTTCCGGATAATCGTGCTCCGACTCCTTCAAACACCGAGGAAAGCGACAGCGGTTTTCCTGCTTTTGTTCTGCCCGCTTCCATCGGCCCTCCGGATACGAAAACGGAAGGAACATTCGTCCGAACCGCCGCCATTAGCATACCGGGTGTTATTTTATCGCAATTGGGAATAAAGAATACTCCATCAAACCAGTGGGCATTGATGACTGTCTCTGCCGAATCGGCGATCAGTTCCCTGCTGGGCAAGGAGTATCGCATTCCGATATGCCCCATGGCGATTCCATCGTCTACCCCGATCGTATTAAATTCAAACGGGACACCGCCAGCCTCTCTTATGGCATCTTTGACCACTTCCGCAAATTCTTTTAAATGGACATGTCCCGGAATAATATCGATATACGAATTGCACACACCGATAAATGGTTTGTTTAAATCTTCTGTTTTGACCCCTGCCGCGTATAAAAGGCTGCGATGAGGGGCTCGATCAATCCCTTTTTTTATCATGTCACTGCGCATCCATATCTCCTCCGAAGCCTCAACCAGCATGAACGCTTGTTTCTGAATACACTTTTACTCCGTCCGTTGTTACATACTCACGGAATGCATCCAACAATTTCTTCGTATATTCACCAGGTTTTCCGTCCCCGATCACTCTTCCGTCCACTTTCACTACCGAAATGATTTCCGCTGCCGTACCTGTTAAAAAGACTTCATCCGCCGAATATACGTCGTGACGCGTCATCGTTTCTTCCCTGACATCAAAGCCCAATTTTCTTCCAATCTCAATAATTGTATTTCTTGTAATTCCTTCCAGTGCACCGACGTAAGCAGGAGGTGTTTTTACGACTCCGTTCTTTACGATAAAAATATTATCCCCCGAACCTTCCGCCACATAACCTTGATCGTTTAACATCAACGCTTCACTGGCGTTTGCCAACTGTGCTTCAATTTTTACAAGAATATTATTTAGATAGTTTAAAGATTTTACTTGAGGTGGAAGCACATCCGAACGATTTCGTCGGCTTGCTACCGTCACAATTTCAATTCCAGTCTCATATAATTCTTTAGGATAAAGAGCAAGCGGTTCAGCTATGACAATAATTTGAGGCCCTTTACAGTTGTTCGGATCCAGACCCAAGTCACCGACCCCTCTCGAAACGACCACCCGAATATACGCATCTTCCAACTCATTCTTTTTTAGCGTATCCACAATGATTTGAATCATTTCTTCCTTTGTTTTAGGGATATTCAACATAATGGATTTGGCGGAGTCGTAAAGCCGATCAATATGTTCTTTTAATCGAAATACCACTCCCTTATACATCCGGATGCCTTCAAATACGCCATCTCCGTACAAAAAGCCGTGGTCGTACACTGAAATGACCGCATCTTCTTTTTTTACCAATTTGCCGTTTAAATAGATCCATTGCTCACTCACTTTTGTTCACTCCTTGATAGTTAAAAAATAGAAATTAAATGGCGGAAAAATTTTTGAATAATTTTATTTATCTGCCGTATCAGAATATTGTTTAATTGAGGTAAATAATACAGCTGTTTTTCGTTCTGGTCAATACCTTTATGGTTAATTTTTTGACTTTTTTGAATCATCCGTTTATTTTGTTACCGCTTACAAATGCGCTATTCTCTTATTTTCGCTCGTTTTTAAATTTTTTTCTATCATTCCTCTCTCTATCACCTTTCTTTTAAAAGAGCACTCCACCAAAACTGCCGGACAGCTGGAACAAAACCATTTTAAAAAATTTCAACTTCCCATTGGGATAACAGATAAACCCGGCTTTTCTCTCTCCTTTCAAAACGAATGGTCCCAACCAATCACTTCCCCACATCGTGAAAAAAAGTAATTTCCGTGACTGTTTCTTTTTTGCCGTCCCAAAAGTCAAAATGACCTAGGAGCATCCCTGTTTTCATGTAAATCTTTATATCGAACAAGCTGGTGATCGCGAAATTCACTCGTTTTTCCCAGGTGATACACGACCTCGCTTGCTTGAACCTCGCTGCGGTGTCTTGCTCGGCTTGCTTTTCCTGCAGAAGCCTCTCCCATTCCGCGATCATCCCAATTAGACAAAAGCAAAAAAACGTCTTTTCCATTAGCAAGCGCCAACCCTAACACTCCGCCCGCTTCAAAATGAAACTCCCGAAAACAGAGAAAACCCGACGAGAGAAAGGTTTTATCTCGTCGGATTTTTTTGTTCAAAAGGGGCCTTTAGGGCCTTTAAAAAAGCTTCTTCCATTCTTCGATAAGTTTTTCTTTCCAATCTTTTTTCTTCTTTTTCTCTACTTGTTTTTGAATAGGAGTTACATCAAATGACTCATTTTTTATATACGGCAGCGTTTTTTCCATGACCTCCCGAAATACTGGGACTACTCCATCAGAACTGTTGCTGGTCAAATAATCGTTGTTGTTGTCAAAGCCAAGCCAGACAGCTCCCACCACATTTGGCGTATACCCAATAAACCATTGGTCCTTTGTTCCATCCACGCCTTCAATCGGCACCTGAGTAGAGCCTGTCTTTCCGGCAATCTTATACCCTGGAATCGATGCTTTTCTTCCAGTTCCTTCTGCGACTACGTTCAACAGCATAGAATTCATTTCATCAACTACTTTTTTACTTGTAACGCGCTTTCCTTCGCCTTTCCACTCTGCTACCACCTTGCCGTCAGGGTCCACAATTTTTCTGATAAAATGTCCTTCTTGGCGAACCCCACCATTGGCAAACGTCGAATAGGCGGACGCCATTTGCAATGGCGAGACCCCTTTATACATTCCGCCAAGAGCGATGCTCAAGTTCCGGTCTTCTTTTTCAAGAGGGATTCCGAAACGTTTTAAAGCATCCACGCCTTTATCCAGTCCAATCTCGTTTAAAAGCCAAACAGCCGGTACATTCAGCGATTTTTCAACCGCTTCGTACATTGGAACTTCTCCTTTGTACACTCCGTCATAGTTGGAAGGCTCATAATCGCCGAATTTCATTTTTTCATCTTTCAGCATGCTCGTTGGTTGATATCCTTCTTCTAAAGCCGGTGTATAAACAGCGAGAGGCTTAATCGTAGATCCAGGAGAAGTTTTCATTTGCGTAGCATAGCTGAAACCACGGAATACATGTTCTCCACGGCTTCCTACAACCCCTAAAACCCCTCCATTATGTGGATCTAACATAACGACCGCGCTTTGAACATCCCCGCCATGTACACCTTTTGGAAAAAGCCAATCCTCCTTATACACTTTTTCCAATTGAGATTGGATATTTTGATCCATCGTAGTGTAAATTTTATATCCTTTCTCCAAAAGATCTTTTTGAGAAAGGCCATAGCGATTGACAGCTTCTTCAATAACAGCATCGCCAAAATAAGGATATTTTTCTTTTAGCGGGTCCTTGCTTCCGTCTTTCAATACGATGGTTGTACTTTTGGCTTTATTCGCTTCTTCTTGTGTGATGTACCCATATTTCACCATTTGGTCCAATACGACGTTGCGGCGTTTGATGGCCGCATCGTAATGATTGTACGGATCAAGGGCGGACGGAGCCTTAATGAGACCGGCAAGCAAAGCTGATTCACTCAAATTCAAATCTTGCACATTTTTTCCAAAATACTTTTCCGATGCATTTTGTACTCCCCATGCACCTTGCCCAAAGTAAATGGTGTTTAAGTACATTTCCAGTATTTCTTTTTTCTTGTACACTTTTTCGATTTGGATCGCAAGAAAGAGTTCTTCAATTTTTCGCTTTAACGTTTTTTCCGGTGAAAGCAGCGCGTTTTTCGTCAGCTGCTGCGTAATCGTGCTTCCGCCTTGGACCGCTCCTCCATGCAGTATATCTTGCACAAACGCTCTCAGCATTCCTTTTAAATAAAATCCGTTATGGTTGTAAAATTGATGGTCTTCAATCGCAACCACAGCGTCTTGCAAAGAATCCGGTATTTTCTTGATCGGCACACTATCTGAGCGATTAGCTGATAATTTACTGGCAACGTCTCCGTCTTTGTCATAAATAATCGTTTGCTGGGATAGACCTTTTTTTAAAGACTCGACATCTGCTGATTTCATAAAATAGATCACAAATCCCAGTAATAAAAGAACGCAAATAGAAAGAAGCAAAATAAACACTTGGGTTAGATGGAATTTTCTCCAAATGTTCTTCATTGTATCTAAAGATGTTCCCATGTCTTTTTTGGTTCCCCCTGTTGTTTACACTAGTCCATAAAGGATTTTAAATCAGCTTTGATTACTTGATTCCACTTCTTTTTAGTGACATGTTTCTGCCAAACGGATTTCATTTGCTCAAGGCTATTTTTTACAGCCGTAAACAAAAGTCCATGGAGCAATGAAAGCACCTTACGCTGAGAAACATTATAACATAATGAATTTCAACAAAAGCTGTTCTTTTCGAGAGAAAAAATTCCAATAACGACATGATTTTCCTCTCCTTAACGGCCCGTTTGGAGATTAATGTCTCATTGATTTTACTCTTGTTCCTGTTTTTTTGTCTAGATGATTATTTCCCATTCCGTGTGGAAAAATCAAACTTCTGCCAGGAAACTTGTAAAAGGGAAAGGGAAAAGCCGAAAGCAAAATCTCAGGGGAACGAGGGGGGGGGAAGCGGAAACTCAGTAAGGAACAAGAAATCATTCGACCTAGGATTCTCCGATTCTATTAAGATGATTTCTTCTTCAGCATCTGGACGACAAACAGTAATACAAATGAAATCGACATCAACACGATAACCAACGTCCACGCTGTTTTCATATCCCCGCTTTCCATCGCCATATAAATGGCGATGGCGGTGGTTTGAGTTTTTCCAGGGATATTGCCTGCGAACATAAGCGTAGCGCCAAATTCGCCCAATGCCCTTGCAAAGCTTAAAAAGATTCCCGCCATTACCGCTTTCCATATAAGCGGCAGTTCAATATAGATTAATATTTGCAGCCAAGATGCACGGTCTAATCGGGCAGCTTGAATGATTTCTTGATTAATTTCTTGAAATCCGATGCTTAGCGATTGGTACATGAGCGGAAAAGATACAACCGTAGCAGAAATTAGAGCAGCCCACTGCGTAAACATAAGCGGTTGGCCGAAAATCGACTCAACCGCCCGCCCAAGTATAGAATCCCCGCCAAGCAATACGATTAATATAAACCCTACAACGGTTGGTGGTAAAACAATCGGTAAAAGAAACAATAGCTCGACCAGCAACTTTCCTTTAAAAGAATAGGCAGTCATCCATTTTGCCGCCGCCAGCCCGAAAATAAGCACGATAATCGTTGCTCCAAAAGCGAGCTTTAGGGATAAAAAAATCGGTTCCCATAAAGAACTTGCCATTTATGAATGCTCCTTGGAAGGGATTAAATAACCGTATTTTTTAAACACGTCTTGGCAATGCTTGTCCTGTAAGAAGCTAGCAAAATCTTCCGCCCATTGTTCATGTTTATCCTTAATAACTGCCATTTCATAATCAATAGGATCATGCAGTTTTGGATCTACTGTTATAACCGTTTTCACTTTTTTGGAAGATAGAGCATCTGTTTTATATACGAACGCTGCATCAACGCTGCCGGTTTCCACATAATTCAGAGCCTGTCTGACATCCTTCGTATAAACGATTTTATCGTCTAAATCATCCCATAATTTTAAAGATTTCAACGTTTGTTCAGCGTATTTGCCAGCGGGAACAGTCTCCGGAGTTCCAAGGGCGATCTTTTTCACATTTTTGCTCGCCAAGTCTTTAATATCAGAAATCGATTGCGCTCCCTCTTTTGGCACAACTACAACAAGTTCATTTTTTAATAACAAAACGTCCTTGCTGACAAGGTTCTTTTCCTTTAATTGATCAACGTTATCTGCGGATGCCGATAAAAACAAGTCTACCGGAGCTCCTTGAGAAATCTGCTGCGCTAACGCTCCAGAACCACCGTAGTTTACAGTAACATGAAAATCCTTATGTTTTTTTTCAAACTCGGCAATGAGCTCATCAAGAACGGGTTGCAAACTAGCCGCCGCTGAGACGGTAATGTTCTTCGTTTCTGCTTTATCTTGTGTTCCCGCCGTATCCTGCGCTCCTCCTGACGACTTTCCGGAACAACCTGCTACAATCAGCAGTACAGCTATAGTTAAGAGACTAAAAATTCTTTTTATCCTCATCCTCATTCTCATCCTTTCCATCCAGAAAAAAATCCCGATTTATCGGGACTTTTCATTTTTCACGACTGCATTTTCTTTTTCTTTCCCTTCCTCCTCATCATCCAAAATACCTTTCATGCCTTTTTTAAATTCATGAAGGGTTTGTCCGGCGGCTTTTCCTAATTGAGGGAGTTTAGCAGGTCCAAAAATCAACAACGCAACAATAACAATAAGAGCAATCTCACCAAATCCCAGGTTCATGTATGACTCCCCTTTGCCTCATGATCCCCTTGAAGAGGGGACCTAATGAAGTTGTTATGTGACACAATTTTTATTAATTTTCATTTATTTTTATTATACAATACCACTCACATCTTTGCACTACTTTGACCATGATGACATGTCTTCAAATAATGTCTGAACAACGAAACAGTGAAATGGTTGCAGGTTTAAAACTGAAAAGACTACAATAAGTTCAGGGGTGATCCACATGGCAACAGCAAAACCGGGGGCTGAAAACAACAGCACTGTTGAGAAAATAAGCTGTACACTGAGACAATTCGCCAGCCAATATCCTTTCGAAAATCTTGATGTCGTCACTCAAAATACGATGCCAATCACAGAAACTTTTCTTTTTCAAAAATTTTCCCAATATCGGGGCGGGTTGTGCTATGAGCTAAACCCATATCTTTATTTGCAACTGAAGGAAGAAGGATACAATGTAAAATTAGTTTCCGGCACCATTTCGAACGGAAACCATTGGGCCCTTGATGGCACTCATGTTTTAATTCTTCTCGATCTCGGAGATTCTTTATGGTTGGTAGATGCCGGATTTGGCAATCAACTTGCTCTATCCCCCATTCAGATTGACGGGATGGCTGTATCCTCGGCAGCAGGAAGTTTTCGAGCTCGCCGTTTACAAACTCCAAAGGGTACACATGTGCTCGAAATGAAATCGGAAGAACACTGGATCATCAAATATGCATTTTCGTTGAAGGAGCTCCCTTGGGAAAAATTGACGGATATCAAAGAACAAATTACGTTTCATGAAAAATCCCCGTTTAATAGTTCTCCATTAATCGCCCAATGTTTTAGCGATCAAACTCTTTCCGTCACGGATAAACAGATGAGAGTCCGCTTTTCCAAAACAGGACGGCAAAAACTGGTTAAATTCAATGATCCTACAGAATTCATGAAAGCAGTGAAGACACTTTTTTCAAATTCCATTTTCGAAAAAACTTCAGAATACATGAAAAAAGCGGAAAAACATAGTTAGAAACTGACATTTTTCCGCTTTGTCAACTTTTTCTAGAAATCCATTCATTGTTACCTCGTCTTCTCATCGTCGTTTTCCATTATTGCTTTTTCTCAGCAAGATTCCCGATTCGTTCTTTTTATTGGTTAAAACATGATCTTTTAATTACATGCAACCGCTTAATAAATACTGGCAGCAGATGGTTATCATCATGAAATTGATATTCACTACAAATCAGCTGCTTTAGAAAGAAACTGTAAAGTCCCCCTTTTAAAAAAGAAAACGATCCATTTTTATCTGAATAAGACAATAGGGTCTTTATGATATGGAACAAAAGAATACTTTCTCTTGCGGTTCTTTATTTGCTTTCCGCTTTTGTTTTGCCTGCTGTGCCCCAATGTGTGGGAGGGATCTCCGTCACAACGACACGTATACTTTCCAGCGGCGCATCTAAAGTATCAGCGACACAGTCTGTGACATTTTTAATCACGTCTTTGATTTTCTCTTCTGATCTGCCTTCAAGTAAATGAATCTGAATAAATGGCATTTGAAATCCTCCTCAAAATTAGTCGCGGACTGCGAAGGAAACGTCCCCTAATTGATCCAACTTTCCATGGACAACATCTCCGTTTGCAAGCATAATCGCCTCTGTGATCGCTCCTGCCAAAATGATATCTCCTGCTTGAAGCTTTTTGCCGGAACGGGCCAGCATATTGGCAAGAGCTGCGATGGAATTGGCCGGATGATTCAATATCGCGGCACCCGCACCATTCGCTTTTAATTCCCCATTGATGTACAATACAGCACCGATCAGCTCCAAGTCCGTAGTCAAAGAAGATAAAGGCGTCAACTTATTTCCAATGACCACACGAGAAGCGGATGCATTATCGGCAATGACGTCAGGAAGTGTAAATTGAAAATTTTTATATCTGCTGTCTATAATTTCAAGAGCCGGTGCGACATAAGCCGTTGCCGACATCACTTGAGCACTTGTGACGCCAGGGCCTTCTATATCCTCTCCAAGGAAAAAGGCGATTTCGATTTCCACTTTTGGATGGATGAATTCGGAAAAAGAGACGGTTTCTCCGCTTTCAATCAACATATCATCCAAAACATAGCCATAAATCGGCTCATTGACTTTCATTTGCTGCATTTTAGCAAAGCTCGTTAGCCCCATTTTGGGCCCGATTATCCGATGTCCGTTTGCTAATTTCAAATTGACCAGCTCTTCCTGAATTCGATACGCTTGCTCAGGCGTCAAGTCTGGAATTTCAGAAGTCAGCCGGACGACTTCTCTTTTTTCTTTTTCAGCATTGATTAAAAATTCCGCCAATTCCTGATATTTTTTCCTATCCAAATTCCTTTCCCCCTAGATGAATGTTTTCACTTTTGATGCTAGTTCCGAAGCCACTTGTAGAATCATATCTTCTTGTCCCCCAACCACTTTTCTTTTGCCCAGCTCCACCAAAATGTCTCTTTCGTCTACTTGAAAACGCTCTGCTGCTTCCTTAGCATGCAATAAAAAGCTGGAGTATACCCCGGCATAACCTAAAATTAAACTGGCTCCGGTAATTTCTTGAGGACGAGGCATATAGTCTGCCACAATATTTGCAGCATCCATAATCTTATACAGATCAATGCCGGTTCGATGACCCAATCGATTCAGCACTGCGACCATCACTTCCGTTTGTGTGTTTCCGCTTCCCGCTCCGAGCGCCCTCAGACTGCCGTCAATATATGTCGCTCCTTCTTCTATAGCGGCTAATGTATTCGCCATCGCTAGCGACAAATTATTATGTCCGTGAAAACCAATGTCCACTCCCAGTTCGCTTCGCAACGCGGCAATTTTCTCTTTTACCTCGTGAGGCAGCAATGCCCCCGCCGAATCTGTTACATAAACGACTTCAGCTCCATAGCTTTCAAACAATTTCGCCTGTTCCACCAGTTTGGAAGTAGGCGCCGAATGAGCCATCATCAAAAAACCAACTGTTTTTAAACCAAGATTCCTCCCTAATTCAATATGTTGCTTGGCAACATCGGCTTCTGTCACATGTGTCGCCACACGAACCATATCTGCTCCTGCTTGGACCGCTTCTTTTAAATCTTCTTTAATGCCAATTCCTGGCAAAAGCAAAACAGAAATTTTCGATTGCTGACATTCTTCTTTTGCTGCTGCAATTAATTTCATTTCGTTCACTTTTGAAAATCCGTATTGCAAAGAAGATCCGCCAAGACCATCCCCATGGGATACTTCAAAATATGGGACTCCCGCTTCATCCAGTGCACGAGCTGTCGACCGCACTTGTTTTTCGGTAAAAGCATGTTTCATAGAGTGGCTTCCGTCCCTTAACGTCACATCCACAACCGTTAAATGTGCCATTTTCAATCCTCCTTCACTGTTTCTGCAACTGCGACAGTTTTTTTCTAGCAAATTCTTCCGCTACTTTCCGGGCAGATGCCGTCATTATATCCAAATTCCCTGAATACGGAGGAAAGAAGTCTCCCGCTCCTTCCACCTCTATAAATACAGATACTCGTTTGCCTTTAAATATCGGTTCGGTTCTCAGTCTATAACCCGGGACATACTCTTGAACTTTGGTTACCATTTTTTTAATCGATTCAGTGATTTCTTTTTCTTTTCCTTCTTCCTCTACCAATGCATGAATGGCATCGCGCATCATGATCGGCGGTTCTGCTGGATTTAAGATAATAATCGCCTTGCCTTTTTTCGCTCCACCAATCACTTCGATTCCTCTTGCCGTGGTTCTCGTAAACTCATCAATATTGGCTCGTGTTCCCGGACCCGCACTTTTGCTGGCGATCGTCGCGACAATTTCTGCGTATTCTACAGAAACAACGCGGCAAATGGCATGGACAATAGGAATGGTTGCCTGTCCTCCGCATGTAATCATATTGACATTCGGCTGATCTAAATGCTCGGTTAAATTCACGGCAGGAACAGCAAACGGACCTATAGCAGCAGGGGTTAGATCAATCACCTGTTTTCCAAGCTTCCCTAAAACTTGATTATGGTAATCGTGAGCTTTAGCCGTTGTAGCATCAAAAAGAATATCCGCCAATTCTGGATGCTGCAAAAACCCTTCAATTCCATTGCTAAAAACGGTGTAACCGCGTGTTTTGACTCGTTTCAATCCCTCTGAATCCGGATCGATTCCAATCATAGTGGACATTTCGAGAACTTCGCTTTTTTCGATCTTATACATTAAGTCAGTGCCAATATTACCGGAGCCAATAATTCCAACCTTCACTTTGTTCACTTGAAAGCCCCCTTTGTTTTTTAATCGCCAAATTTCATACTAACCTCGCCTATGTGGGCCAGTTTGGCGTGAAAATAATCTCCAGGCTCAGCCGCTACCGCTGCGGACAAAGCTCCCGATAAAATCACTTCGCCTGCTTTTAATGAAATGCCATAATCATGCAATTTGTTGGCAAGCCAGGCAACGCATTTTGCCGGATGGCCCATGGCAGCTGCACCTGCACCTGTATTCATCAATTCGCCATTTTTATACAGAGCCATCCCAATGATTGTTAAATCAAGATCTGCTATGGAAGTCGGGCTCCCACCAAGCACAAAAAACCCGGAGGAAGCGTTGTCTGCTACTGTATCTACTAATTGAATATCCCAATCGCGAATTCGACTATCGACAATTTCTAATGCCGGCACTATATAATCAGTGGCCAGCAAAACGTCTACTTCCGTCACATTTGGTCCTGTTAAGTCTTTCTTTAGCACAAAAGCAATTTCTGCCTCGACTTTCGGCTGGCAAACTTTTTGCCATGAAAGTATCCCATGGTTTTCTAAAATCATTCCATCCAGCAAATGCCCATAATCAGGTTCGTTGACCCCCAATAACGTTTGCATAGCAAGAGACGTCAACCCAATTTTTTTCCCAACAATCTTCTCGCCGGCATTGAGCTTTTTTTGTATGTTCAGCAGCTGAATCTGATAAGCTTCTTCTTCCGTCAGTTGTGGATATGTCTTGGTGAACGGCTCGATCCCTTTCCTTGTTTTCTCTGCATCCAACAATTGCTGTGACAGCAGTTGAATCTGATTTTGTGCCATTTTATCACCCTTATAATTTTATACAAATATTGGATAATTCAGTGTAAAACTCAAAGCTGTGCATTCCGCCTTCCCTGCCGATTCCGCTTCTTTTCATGCCTCCAAAAGGTGTGCGTAAATCGCGCAAAAACCAGGTGTTGACCCAGATGATTCCTGCTTCTATTTGCCTGGCCACCCGGTGGGCACGGCGCAGATCATTCGTCCAAATCGTTGCGCTTAATCCATAGTGGGTATCATTCGCCTGTTCAATCACTTCCTCTTCTTTGTCAAAGGGGAGAACGGTGACAACCGGACCGAAAATTTCCTCTTTGACACAGCGGGAATTCCGATCCAATCCAGCGATAATAGTTGGCTCTAAATAATAACCTTTGTCCAATCCCGCCGGACGTTTTCCGCCTATCACAATGTTTCCGCCTTCTTCTCGGGCAATTTTAAGATAGCTCGATACTCTTTCATAATGTTCTTTCGAAATCAACGCTCCCACTTTGCTGTTAGGATCTAAAGGATCACCGACCGTAAGTTCTTTTGTTTTTTGAACAAACTTCTCCATAAATGCATCCAAAACCGGACGTTCGACATAAATGCGAGAGCCAGACAAACAAACTTCACCTTGATTGATAAAACTGGATTTGATGGTAGTTTCAATGACTTCATCCAAATCCGAGTCCGCAAAAATAATATTGGGGTTTTTCCCGCCTAGTTCATAGGACAATTTTTTCAACGATTTGGCAGCTGATTGCATAATGACGGTTCCCGTTGACGTTTCACCGGTAAAACTGATGGCGTCTACATCCGGATGTTCGGAAAGAGCTGCGCCTGCTGAATCGGGACCAAAACCATGCACTATATTCACGACTCCATCCGGAACGCCTGCTTCTTTACAAATTTCCCCCAATAAAGTCGCTGTCATCGGCGTCCATTCTGCCGGTTTCATAACAGCCGTATTTCCGGCAGCCAAACAAGGAGCTAATTTCCAAGTCAACAATAACAACGGCAGATTCCAAGGATTAATCAATCCAACAACTCCTACCGGACGACGAACGGCATAATTGATCGCTATATTGTCTTGTTCATAGGCTTCCGTACCCACTGAAATCATATAGTCGGCGAAAAAATGGAAATTATAAGCGGCTCTCGGAATATCCAGTTGTTTAGCTAACCAAAGCGGTTTTCCGGTATCCAACGTTTCCAACATGGCTAGTTCATCGATTCTTTTCAAAATAATATCGCCAATTCTGCGGATGATTTTCGATCTTTCTTGTGTGGATATTTCCTTCCAAGGTCCATTTAATGCTTTTCTTGCAGCGGTGACGGCAAGATCAATTTCTTTTTTTCCGCCTTCCGCCACCGTCCCGATCACTTCCTCTGTTGCCGGATTAATATTTTCAAACGTTTTATGATCCACAGAAGAACAATACTTTCCATTGATAAAATGCAAACAATCCATCGTTTTTGTTTCGGCTGTTACGGATGCCATCATTCATACCCCCTGTTTATGTTCTGAAAATCAGTTGCTTTAACATAAGGGTAGAAAATAGCGGAAACGCCAACAACTTGGTTGTTCTTCTATGCGAAACAAAGATGAAAATTTTAAATTTATTTAATATTCAAAAATTATATGATAAAATAATATCACTCCTCTCGTTCATCTACCGAACAAGTTGCTAGCTGTTATGATAGCGCTTTCAATTATCTTAAAGCCTTGATCGTCATCGTTACCCATATTTAGAAAGGAGCTAATCGAATGGCAAAAACCAAGAACAAGTCCAATTCTTTAGATAATGCTTTAAAATTATTGGACTTATTTTCAATGGATGTATCAGAGCTTGGAGTAACCGAAATCGCCAACAAGCTGGGCATTGCCAAGAGTACTGCCTATCGACTCCTTATTACATTGGAAAGCGAAGGATTCGTTATGAAAAATAGGGAAACGAGTCGTTATCACTTGGGAGTTCCCTTATTGGCGTTAGGAAATCTTGTAAGTTCCCGTTTGAAGATATTGGAAGTAGGCCGACCTATTATACAGCAATTAGTCGAAAAAACCGGAGAAAGTGCCCATATTGCCATTTTAAAAAACGGGGAAGTTTTTTATCTTTGCAAAGAAGATTGCAAACACCCCGTTGAAATGCTGACGCATATTGGCCGTAAAAATCCTCCTCATTGCACAAGCGCAGGCAAAGTCATTTTTGCTTACAAGCCTAAAGATTTCATAGCAAACTATATAAAAGAACACGGTCTTCATCCTTATACACCGTATACGATCACTCATCCGGAAGAATTTTTACGCGTATTAAAACAGATCAAACAGCAAGGATATGCGATTAGTAAAGAAGAGCTTCATGAAGGGATCACTTCCATCGCTGCTCCCATAACGGTCAATCAGCAAGTGGCTGCTTCTGTAAGTATCGTCGGATCGATCAAACGAATTCATCCTACCAACTATCATTCGCTGACGAAATCAGTGATTCAAGCAGCGGATCAAATTTCTCACAAATTAAAAACGTTATAGCTCCCTTCATCCTATCTGCCTTCACTACATCTGAATATGATTCCATTTTTGAAAAAGGAGTGACCAATGTGCAAAAGGATGGTGCCAATGAAAAATATTTTTTAGGATCGGTCAAAAATGCTATAAGAATTTTAAAATTATATTCACGTCCAAAACAAGAATATGGAATTACAGAAATCGCCCACCAGTTGGACATCCATAAAACCACCGTCCATCGGCTCGTCACCAAACTTTGCAGCAAAGGCTTTTTAGAACAGAATCCCCATACGAAAAGATATCATCTTGGTTTATCCATCCTCGGTTTAAGCGGACTGGTCACCACTCATTATGAAATATACAGAGTGTCTTTGCACGTGCTCAAACCACTCGTTGATGAGTTAGGAGAAACGGCTCACCTTGCCATATTGGAAGATCAACATATCGTCTATCTTCATAAAATCGAATGCCGGCATCCTGTTTCTCTCATGTCCAGTATCGGTCAACGAAATCCTGCTCTTAAAACCGGAGTGGGAAAAGTGATATTGGCTTATCAACCTGAAGAATATATCCAACATGTGATTGCGAAAAGCGGACCATACCATTGTGAAAAAACGGAAGCACAAATTCGGGCGGAACTGGACCAAATCAAAAAACAAGGGTATTCAATCGCCAAAGAAGAAATAAGTAAAGGAATTGTGAGTATTGGAGCACCCGTTAAAGATTATACCGGAAAAGTCATTGCGGGTATCAGCGTAGTGGGGCCATTAGATCGGATAAAGAAAATGAAAACTGGCTTTCTAGTAGATAAAATAATAAAAGCAGCTGCTGAAATTTCCGAAAATCTCGGATTTTATGAAACAAAGCAAAAAGCAGCATCATTAGAGCGGAATTGAGAGGAGAAATTTTTAAAATTCACTTCGATTTGTCCATAAAAATTACCTTAAGAGCGCAACGATTCGCTTAGATAAATGACTATTTCATTTATTTAGATCAAGGATGTTATGGCGGTGTTCTTTTAACTAAAGTGAATCGGTTATTTTTTGCCCTGTCAAAATCCCAATCCCGCTCAATGATTAGGCAGAGTATAAGAATACCGAATACCTCCGGTGCTGCCCTTTATGTATTTTCGATAAACTTAGTTTCATATATCTACTTTCTTTAAGCCGGATTTGCTTGGTAATTTTAATAACATAAGCCCTCCTGAAACGATGATCATCATTAGGAAAATCCACGCTATCGTATAACTTTTTTGCCAGTCCACAATCAATCCGAATAGAACGGGAGCTGCTATAATGGCTATTTGGTTTAAAGTAAGACCTATGCTCACGGTGTAGGCGATTTGATCTTCCGGTCCGTTTTCGGAAACATAAACGATATAGAGACTGTACCAGCCCATTCCAAAGAAACCTAATACAATACTGATTCCGACAAGGAGCCAGCTAGACACTCCTTCATCCAGCCACAAAAGAGAGAAAATAGATGCCATGGCCATGACAATACAAAGAATGAGAGGACGAACTCGATTTCCTTTTAACCAATTGTCACTTACTCACGCCAATACCACTCTGCCTAACATTCCGGAAACTTGCACCACAGCTAAATACAATCCTGCTTTTGTAAGGGAAACTTTTAATTCGTTTGTTAAAAATCCCATAAAATGAGCAACCAATATAAATTGGAGAGATACAAGTGAAACTCCCACAAAGAAAACAGGGTAAAGAGTTTTATTAAAGCAAATCGATTTCCAGTTTTCTTTTTCTTCAGGATCTTTTTGATTTTCACTCTCACTTTTTGCCGGTTCCGCATCTTGATAGAGTAATAGAAATAAAAATCCACTGACGATAGCTAGACCCGCTTGGACTAAAATGGCCGTTGACACTCCAAAATGAATGGACAGCCATGGAATGCTGGCAGCCGCAATGGCTCCGCCTAATGGAATGCCTGTTTGTCTGATTCCCAGTGCCAATCCCCGTTCTTTTACCGGAAACCAATGGACGATGGCCTTGCTTCCCCCCGGTTGCGAAGCGCCATACCAAGCCCCTACGATCATTAAAATCATGATTAAGTAGATATAATGATGAGAAAGCAACGTCGCCCCCATCGTGAGTCCAAGCAACAAACTGCTAATCCCTAAAATCCACCGTTCTCCGTATAGATCAATGGCTTTTCCTAAAAACATCATCGAAAACAAAGGACCGACATTGATAGCCGACACTAAAATGGCTGTTTGCGTTGGAGTTAAAAGATCCCTTTTTCCCCAATAAGTGGATAACGGGCCCATCCCTTGAGTAATCATTGCGGCCGTCATTTGTATCCAAGTAGCCAAAATTAAAATCTGCCAACGATTCCTGAGCATATAAACATCCTTTCTAATGGGGTCAGACCCCTTTAATATTTTAATACTTTAAAGATTTTGAATATTGGAGAATGGATTTTCTTTCATATGCTCTTCCACATACTGCTGATAGGTGATTCGTGAGCGATCTTTTGTGAAATAGGACAACGTTTTTTGTTTGTCGACATTGGGATTATCTTTCCCTGTAATATATGAATGGTAACTACTCCAAATGTAATCTTCCGGCTTTTCTACTAAATTTGCTCTGACTGGATTAAGATGAATATATTGGCTTACTTTAAGGAAATAATGATCATTTTCAATGAGTTGGGCTTTATAGCGTCCTTGAAATACATGGCCAACAAGATCGTAACGACGATTAAAATACATGGCATACTCTGAATGAAAGTCTCTCATGATGAAGTGAAGGGGATCATCAATCGTTTCTAATTGGAGATGAACGTGGTTTTTCATTAAACAATAGGAATGAAGAATGAAGGGGTAACGATTGCGGACAATGCGGAGATATTTTAAGTAGGTTCGATAATCAACTATATCTCGAAAAATAGCTTCTTTCCGGTTTCCACGAGCCGTAACATGATAAATGGCTCCAGGATACCACACACGCGGCTTTCTTGCTATCATAACCACCTCTATTTCATTTGAATATTTCGTACATTTCCATTATAATGACTTTTCAAACTCGAAAGCAAGAAAAAAATGGGGCCTGACCCCTTTGTAGCTTTAAAGCGAAAAAGGGGTCAGGCCCCTTTTAATTGTTGATGTTTGTTAAATAGGCCTGGATAGGTGAGGAATCCTAAAATAATAGAAGTGAGAGTGGCGGCGGACATGATCATAAATACAATTAATAGTTGAAAGCGGACCGCTTGGACAGGGTCGGCTCCGGCTACGATTTGCCCCGTCATCATACCGGGAAGTTGAACAAGTCCAATGGTTCTTTGACTTTCGATAGTTGGAATGAGGCTTGAACGAATAGACTGTTTTAAAATGGGATAGATGGATTGTTTTATACTGCCTCCAAGAGACAGCACAAGCAAGACTTCTTCTTTTCGCATCTCCAGCTCACCTTTTAGACGATTTAAGAAAAGATTCGCGATGACCATGGAGTTTCCGATAATCATGCCGCTGATCGAAATAATATACGGCGGAGTTGCCGGCACGATATGTAATCCAAGCAAGAACGCTTGTGTAATGATTTCAACGATAGAAATCGTTACGAAAATTTTCCAAAAAATATAAGGTAAACCTTGTCCACGTTTCGCTGCATTTTTTGCCGCTACTATAATCATGAGCAGAAGCATCACGATGATGACAAGTGGATTATGAAAACCGAACACAGCTTTTAAAATATATCCAATCAAAAACAATTGTATAGTAGCCCGGATACTGGTGATCACCAAGTCACGGCCAAGCCCTAATTTAAAAGCGGTTGATAGAAAAAGCGAGATAATCACGAAGCTAAAACTTAACAAAACGGTAAGCAAATTCATTTATTTTCCCTCTTCATGTCTAAAAATTGTTTGGTTTTGGCTTCTTTAGGTTCAGCAAAAAATTGTTTGGTCGGGGCAGCTTCAATTAGTCTTCCATCCATAATGAGCCAAGTTTGATCGCCGACACGTTCCGCTTGCGCTAAATCGTGAGTGACCCAAAGAATCGTCGTTTGCTGTTCACGATTCAGTCTTAAAATGAGTTCTTCAATCTCATGTCCAGAGATGGAATCAAGTGCGGAAGTGACTTCATCAAGCAATAAAACGGAAGGATTGTTGACCAATGTTCTAGCTAATGACAATCTTTGCCGCTGTCCGCCTGAAAGCTCTTTTGCTTCCCTTGTTAAAAGATCTTTCGATAATCCAACGTATTCCATATATTTTTCAGGATTGTCCAAAGTTCGACCTTGCAAACGAGCAGGCAGTGTAAGGTTTTCTAATGCAGTCCCTGTCAGCATAGGTGCATTTTGAAAGGCAATACCAACTTGACGCCTAAGTTCTTGGACTTCCCACTTCCGCACTTCTTTCCCCTGAATATGAACCTCCCCTTCATCAGGAGTGATAAGCAAATTGCATAATGATAAAATCGTGCTTTTTCCTGATCCTGAAGGTCCTATAATCGTTAAAATAGATCCTTTTGGAACTTTCCCGCTTATTCCCTTTAATACATGGATCGCCTCATTATGATTCATAAAAGTTTTATGGACGTTTTTCAATTCAACCTCTGTGATTATTGGATTGCCTGCATTCTCCATCTTTTCTCAATCCCACTTTTATACATTTTTAAAAAATATTGAATTGAATTCAATTCCATCTTACGATATTTTTCACCTTATCTTCAAAAATTTATTTTATCCTTTTTAGAAATTCACAGTAAAAAAGGTATAACGCCAATCAACACACGTCATACCATTTAAGTTGCACAAATTCTTTATTTTGAATCTATCTTGTTAACCTCTTTTATACTTTAAAGCATCAAGGGGGTCAGGCCCCTATAAATATTTTCTTTGAATGCTTCGGCCGTTGTAGGTAAACAGCATGGCCCGTTCTTCGACAACTGTTTCCATGTGAACGGGGCGGCCCCATAATTGATAAATATAAGGAAGCACTTTTTCTAAATAATTCAAGTCAAGTTCAATCCCTTCATACCAGTGCTTTAAATACAATTCCCCATTTTTTAAATAGTCGCCATCGTTGACGGTTATATAGGGAAATCCGCCATTTACCCGCATATTCACCAGCTGATCGCGAACATTTTTCCACTCTTTATCCACAATCTTGTAATCATGACCTTGTTTTTGGAAAAGAAACATGTCTTCGCGCATCACCAAATCCTTTGTTAAGTAATTGCGCAAAAATGAAATATCCGATTCAATTTCTCGTACTTCAAATATCTTATCCCGGCCGGAACCAGGAACGACACCGTGTTTTTTCATTTCATCACTAGGATGGTTCCAACGTTCTTCAATGTCTTCAAAAATCTTCAAACCGAGGTAATACGGATTAATACTTGTTCGAGATGGCTGAACGACACTGGCATTTAATTTGGCAAATTCAATGGCTTCATCTGAAGTTAAATCTAATTCCCGCATAATTCGTTGATGCCAATACGAAGCCCAACCTTCGTTCATAATCTTCGTTTCCAACTGCGGCCAAAAATAAAGCATTTCTTCTCTGATCATCGTCATAATATCTCGCTGCCATTCCGTTAATTCCCGGCTGTACTGTTCAATAAACAACACTAAATCCTTTTCAGGTTGAGGAGGAAATTTTTTCTTCTTTTTTTCGCCATCTTTCCTTACCGGCTTTTTCTCGTCCAGCGACCATAAGTCATCGTATGGAGAGGCCGGTTTTGAATCATCTTCCTCATCCCACTCCTCTAAATCTTCCATACTCCACGCTAGTTGAGGTCTCATGAGAGACGGATCGATATGTTCTTCTATCGCCAAAACGGCATCAATAAATTGCTCCACTTCCTTTTTTCCGTACTGAATTTCATAATGACGGATCCGCTCTGCGGTCGCTGCCATGCTTTCGACCATATCTCGATTGGTATTTTGAAAACGAACATTGTTTTTGAAAAAATCGCAGTGTGCCAATACGTGGGCAACGATTAATTTATTTTGGATAAGAGAATTGGTATCAAGCAAAAAAGCGTAACAAGGATTGGAATTGATGACAAGCTCATAAATTTTGCTTAAACCTAAATCATAATGAAGCTTCATTTTAAAAAATTGCTTTCCAAAACTCCAATGAGAAAATCTAGTCGGCATCCCATATGCACCAAATGTATAAATAATTTCAGCAGGGCAGATCTCGTATCTCATCGGGTAAAAGTCCAGTCCAAAACCGCTGGCGATTTCCGTAATTTCCTCGATGGCGTATTCCAACTGTTTTTGTTCATTTTCCAGCATTCGCTTTCCCCCCTTTGTTCTTATAACAATTTATGAGAACAAAGGCGGTTTGATGAAAATAGAATAAGAAAGTGGCGAAGCTAGCCATTTATGTCAATTCTCAAATTTCATCCTGAATGGTTGTCGTTCTTATTTTGTTTGAACGCCTTTGCCAAAAAAGCGAAATGTGAAGGGCGCAAAAGGTGAAGCGAATCAATTTGAACAGCTCATGTAAATGAGACAGCAGCAATGTCACTTCTTTTGATCGTCGCCATAAAAAAGCATCTAGTCAACAAAAGCCGATTGCATATCCAATTTGTTTTACAGACCGACCAACATTTGCTTTGTGGATGTTGACGAAAATCACATACACTAATAACAACTCCTATACAAGGAGGGAAAGCCGCTTGGACAAAGTCGATTACGATCGTGCTTTATTCTATATCCACCGGTCAGAATGGGATAATTTGCTAATTTTAATGGTGCGCACAAAAGACCATTTTTTAGCTAAAAAAATTGAACATTTCTTGCATGCGAATTACTATTCCCATGATTATTTTGTGATAGAGCGTCGTTTATATGCATTGCTTCACTATATTGAGCATGCGAACAACACGTATAGCGTTACACATCCCTTTGAAGAAGCATTTTATTAGTCCTGAGAATTCCACCAAACCAAAGGCTTGCCTCTCGAGGTAAGCCTTTCTGTCATCCATTTTCTTACATATATTTTTATTTTGCTCATTCGGGGCGTCTTGGATTATATTCTTGTTATTGTAAGTTATTTCTATTTCTTTCACAGCTCTATCTTTTCCAAATTGGCAACAAAAATATTGCAGGTTCGGAAATTGGTCCTTGCTTTTCCTCATTATTTTTAAGAACCTATTGCTCCCGTTTTACAGTCCTTTGGTATGAACAAGAAAATCTTTTGAAAGAAAACTACAGCGCAAGCAATCCAATACTTTTCAACTATTTCCTGTTATAAAAAAGTGAACATGCGGTTACTTTTGATTATTTTATGTTTTGTACGTTTTCTTTTTCTTCAATCAATACTATAATTTTGAGAAGAGCTTATCTGGGGAGGATATTATGAAAAATTTGAAAGAAAATCTATTATTTCTCGCTTGGGGAGCTTCTGTCATCGCCATGATGGGAAGTTTATACTTTTCTGAAATCAGGGGTTACGAACCATGCGAACTTTGCTGGTATCAAAGAATTTGTATGTATCCGCTCACTGTATTTTTAGGGATGGCCGTGGTAAGAAAAGATTATCGTATGGCAATCTATTCTTCTGTCTTATCTGCCATTGGCGGGTCCATTTCTTTATACCATTATTCTTTACAAAAAGTATCATTTTTCTCTGATCATGCACCTGCTTGCGGGCGAATCCCCTGCACGGCGGAATACATAAATTGGTTTGGGTTTATCACCATTCCTTTTTTGGCGCTTGTAGCCTTTATCATTATTTTTGTTTCAAGCATCATCGTATATAAAAAATGGAAGGAGGAAGTACATTGAAAAAAGTAATCATATTTCTGGCCATTGTGATCGTGTTATTTGCGGCCATCTTTTTTATCACCAAATATCAGCAAAATGAAGAAGCCAAAAACAATCCATATGGCAAGACCGATCTCCATCCTGAAACCATTGACCAATTGCATGACCCGAATTATCAAAATTTGATTTTGCCTGATGAACTGAAAAAGAAACTGGATCAAAAAGAAAGTTTGGTCGTTTACTTTTACAGTCCAACATGCCCTCATTGCAAAAAAACGACGCCGATTTTAATGCCTTTAGCAAAAGATATGAAAGTACACGTTTATCAATATAATTTGCTCGAGTTTGATCAAGGATGGGATGACTATCATATTCAATATACCCCAACCATTGTGTACTATGAAAAAGGAAAAGAAAAATCTCGTCTTGTCGGAGAACAACCAAAAGAAAAATTACGGAGCTTTTTAGAACAAACAATCAAAAAATAAAATTCACGATCCCTAGGTTTTATACCTAGGGATTATTGAATCATTAAGGGCGGTAATTCACACCAGAAAGGACGATCCCATAGAATGAAAACAATCAGAAAAGGGGAAATTGGAGAAATCACCATCCCTAAAAGCTTTTCCGGTCTTACAATTGCTGAATTTTTACAGCAAAAATGGAGAATACCCAAAAAATTGCTTCATGAATGGCGTATGAACCAATCCATTTCTTTAAATGGAAAACCTGTATCACTGTCCGTGGTACTACAAGAAAAAGACCGCATTCAGCTGCCTTTATTTAATCAAAGCCCCTTGCCCGTTCCCCCTTCCTTTCAGCCCATTGAAGTTCTAATGGAGGATGATCATCTCATCATTGTGAATAAACCAGCCGGGATCACCACTCATCCCAATTCACCTGAAGACGCTGATACGTTGTTACATATGGTGGCAGGGCACTTGTGCGTGAACGGAGATATAGGGTTTGTACGACATGTGCACCGATTGGACAAAGATACAACCGGAGCTATTTTATTTGCAAAACATCCTCTCAGCTATTCGACTTTATCTTATTTGCTCGAAAAAAAAGAAATCAAGCGGACATATGTGGCCATCGTTCACGGAATTCTTTTTCAAACGAAGGGGACGATCAACAAGCCGATCGGAAAGGATCGCCATCACCCAACACGAAGAAGGATTTCCCCATCCGGCCAGTCAGCGGTTACTCATTATGAAGTTTTGGAAGTCGATCGAAAACAAAAATTAACCTTGATCCGATGCCGGCTTGAAACAGGCAGAACTCATCAAATCAGAGTACATTTCAGTTCCATTGGGCATCCGCTTGCCGGCGATATTCTCTACGGCGGTAAACCGGTCTTCCATCGGCCTGCTTTGCACTCGGAAAAAATGGAATTTATTCACCCTTTTACAGACGAGGCCATTCAATGTCATGCTTCTCCGATGGATAACGTGTTTGACGGTTTTCCCATCATCGAATAAAGAGAGTCGATTTCCGACTCTCTTTTTCACTTTAAAAATCAAAATTGTCTGGATCAGCCCCGTAGCGATGATTTTTATTCAAGCTGTTAATCTGCGCCATTTCCTCTTGGGAAAGTTGAAAATCAAATAACTCAGCGTTTTCTTTAATTCGTTCCGGATGCACTGATTTTGGAATAATCACCACTTCGTTTTGCAGATGCCAGCGCAGGATCACTTGAGCTTCCGTTTTCCCATGATTTTTCGCTATTTCTTTAAGGATCGGTTCTTGATCAAGTATCCGTGCTCTAGCTAACGGAGACCAAGCTTCCACTGCGATTTCATGATCACGGCAGAATGTACGCAATGGCTCCTGGCTCAAGTGTGGGTGGAGCTCCACTTGGTTGACCACCGGTTTTTCTTGGCTGTTCGCCATTAAATCTTCAAGATGATGGATCTGGAAATTGCTGACACCGATTGCCTTTACAACTCCTTCATTATATAAACGTTCCATTGCTCTCCATGTTTCTAAATATTTTTCTTTTACCGGCCAATGGATTAAGTAAAGATCCAAATAATCCATATCTAATTCTTTTAAAGAACGCTCAAATGCCTTTAACGTTGAATCATATCCTTGGTCGCTGTTCCATACTTTTGAAGTAATAAATATTTCTTCCCGAGATAGACCGGATTCTTTCACCGCTTTTCCAACGGCATCCTCATTTTGATAAAAAGCTGCCGTATCGATCATTCGATATCCATAATCAAGCGCTGCTTTGACAGCGTTTATCGTTTCGTCTTTGTCAGTCATCTTATATACGCCAAGACCAACATAAGGCATTTTTACTCCATTATGTAATGTCACATGATCCTGTAAACTGCTTACCATATAGAACCCCCACTTTTCCTTTTTTCTTTTATTTTAACACAAGTGCCTGACCCCCTTGGTACTTTAAAGTGGAAAAGGGGTCAGGCACCTTAAAAATATTTTCGAACAAGTTTCGACATTAACTTTTCTCTTTCTCCTTTTTAAGCTAAAATAATGCATGTTCAGTACTTTTTTAATCTATAGGAGGTTCCCAACAATGTTTAAAGGTAAAAAAGACAAGTTTAATGTACTTTTGGCCAATATTTCAAGCAATTTGCTGGAAAGTGCCAATTATTTTGCAGACTATAAATTGAATAATGAACAAGATTTGAAAGCTTTTTCGGAAGAGATGAAAAAATTTGAAACGAAAGGTGATACATTTGTTCATCAAGTGATTACCGAATTAAACCACGTATTCATCACTCCAATTGAGAGAGAAGATATTTTAGCTCTTGCGATGACTATGGATGACGTTCTTGACGGCTACGAAGAAACCGCCGGCCTTTTTGAAATGTATTCCATTACTCATTTTGATGAATATATGATGAAATTTATAGACGCTCTTCGCAATTGTGCAGTTGAAATCGATAAAGCGGTCGGCCTCCTTTCTACTAAAACTTTGCCGGAAATCCGCCAACACGCCATTAAAATCAAAGAATATGAAACATTTTGCGACGGTATTTGGCGAAAATCCACCAAAAACTTATTCGATGTTGAAAAAGACCCCATTAAACTGATTAAATTAAAAGATATTTACCAAGGGTTTGAAAATATTGCTGACCATTGCCAAAACGTTGCCAATACTCTTGAACAAATCATAATGAAAAATGCATAAGGAGCGTTTCAATTAAATGGACTATATATTAGTTACAACAATCTTGATTGTCATTGCTTCATTATTATTCGATTTTATCAATGGTTTTCATGATACGGCAAATGCCATTGCAACCTCAGTCTCTACAAAAGCGTTGAAGCCACGTCAAGCTATTTTTTTAGCGGCTATCATGAACTTCTTGGGAGCGATGACTTTTACCGGTGTCGCTCAAACTATCACAAAAGATATTGTTGACCCTTTTACATTGAATAACGGATCTGTTGTCATTATTTCAGCTTTATTCGCTGCTATTTTATGGAATTTGATTACTTGGTATTTTGGAATCCCTAGCAGCTCCTCCCATGCTATTATTGGTGCTGTTGCAGGTGCAGCCATTGCGGCATCGGGTTTTACAGCCATAAAATATTCGGGATTTTTAAAAATACTTCAAGCCTTAATCTTCTCGCCAATCATTGCATTTACTGTGGGTTATATCATTTACAGCATTTTCAAAGTGATTTTCAAAGAAAATAATTTAGCGAAAACGAATAAACGATTTCGTCTCATTCAAGTGGTAACTGCGGCGATTCAAGCCTATACACATGGTACCAATGATGCCCAGAAAGCAATGGGGATCATCACTATGGCTTTAATCACGAACCATTACCACACTACAACCGATATTCCCCTTTGGGTACAGATCAGCTGTGCTGCCGCAATGGGGCTTGGAACATCCATCGGCGGTTGGAAGATCATCAAAACCGTCGGCGGAAAAATAATGAAAATTAAGCCGGTCAACGGTGTATCTGCTGATCTAAGTTCTGCGCTGATTATTTTCGGGGCAACTTATATACACTTACCCGTCAGCACCACACATGTTATTTCCTCTTCTATTTTGGGAGTAGGGTCTGCTCATAGAATTCGCGGAGTAAAATGGGATACGGCCCAAAGAATGGTCATTACTTGGGTGATTACATTGCCCGTTTCAGCTGCCCTTGCCGCCATCATTTTCTTTATTTTAAATTCGTTTTTTTAACATAACCTTAAAAACCTCTCTCTTTTTTAGGCGAACGCCGAAGAAAGGGAGAGGTTTTTGCCTTTCAAAGAATCTTCCTAATATGTTTGAAATTCGGTTTCAAACCTGCCTTTCTTAAGTATTCCTCCCAAACAGTTAAGAAAACACGTATCTTCGCAAAATGGTAATCAACAAAAGAAACGCTATGATCATCATGATCATGACAAGCACCTTTTCGGCTTTATCTCCTGGCATATTCAAACACCTCTTTTATTTTTTATGATATCCAATGTCCGTACACTTTTTTCAATAGGAAATCTCAATCGTTTTCCGTTTAAAAGTTTTTTCAAATAATAGAGTTTGGATCGCAACAAAAGCAAAAAACTATATCGATAAAAAATTTTTCAAGGTTTTCCTATTGCTTTACCCAATAAAAACGAATATTATAATATTTGTGTGTTTAAATTGTTCGTATTTAATCCTGATCATTGGAAGGACTACGAACAGATGGATGAAAGTATACTAATTGGAGGATTTCACAACGATGTTTCAACTAAAAGAAAACGGCACAGACGTTAAAACAGAAGTAATCTCAGGACTTACGACATTTTTAACGATGGTCTATATCGTGGTCGTGAATCCTGTCATTCTTCATAATGCCGGCGTGCCTTTTAATCAAGTTTTTATTGCTACCATTATTGCCGTCATTGTCGGTACTTTATGGATGGGGCTCATGGCCAATTATCCTATTGCAGTCGCTCCTGGAATGGGGTTAAATGCTTATTTTGCGTATTCTGTCGTTGGCTCTCATCATGATATTACTTACATGACCGCTTTTTCGGCAGTATTTGTTTCTGGAATTTTATTTGTCATTTTATCATTAACCTCATTCCGTGAAAAATTGATTGAAATGATTCCTGATAACTTGAAACATGGAATAACAGCAGGCATCGGACTATTTATCGCTTTTCTGGGTTTACGGATGACGGGAATCATTGCGGATAATAAAGAAAATTTAGTAGGCTTAGGCGATCTTCACAGCCCTTCATCGCTCTTGGCTCTTTTCGGTTTGGCCGTCACCATTATGTTAATGGTGTTGAATGTGCGTGGCGCTTTGTTTATCGGAATGATTCTCACCGGAATCGTTGCTTATTTTACCGGTCAGCTAAATTTTCATGAAGGAATCGTTTCCATGCCATCGTTTCCCGAAAAGCTTGCCATCAATAATCCGATCGCTGCCTTTGGTGATGTGATCCATTACAGCTTGTATTCCGTTGTATTTTCATTTCTGCTTGTGACCATTTTTGACACAACGGGAACCATTATAGGAGTCGCACATCAAGCCGGATTGATGAAGGGACATACCTTGCCGCGCGCCAGACAAGCATTATTGTCTGATTCCATCGCAACGACTGTTGGGGCCGTGTTCGGCACCAGCCCTTCAAGCGCTTATATCGAATCATCGACAGGCGTTGCAGCTGGAGGAAGAACGGGTTTAACATCAGTTGTTACCGCCGTTTTGTTTGCGATTGCAGCATTTTTTGGCCCATTAGTAAGCGCCGTTTCCGAAATTTCCGCTATTACTGCACCGGCTTTAATCATTGTAGGCAGCCTGATGATGAAAAATATATCTAAAATCAATTGGAACGAACTGGATGAAGCATTTCCGGCCTTTTTCATTATTTTAAGCATGCCCCTTACATCCAGTATTTCAACGGGAATTGCTTTCGGATTTATCTCTTATCCTTTGTTAAAAGTCATTCAAGGAAAATGGCGCGCCGTACATCCTTTGATGTACTTGTTTGCCGTATTATTTTTCTGCCAGCTGGCATTTACATCCCATTAAGTCCTTTCTTGAAAAAATCGCATGACATAGGATTTCCCACGATCCCCTCTCCATTTTCGGGAAGGGGATCTATTGCCTTCACAAACTATACCCGTTAAGAAAATATAAACAACAAACCTCTGTTTCTTTTCTATCAGAAAATAAAAAGAATAATAAAAATAGTTTTACTTTTATTTTCTTTTTCCATATCTGTCCATGTAAAATTATTGAAAACATTGATTTTACGCAATTCTTCCAATTTTTATCTTAATTTTCCTATTTTTTTATTGATTTATAAAATTATTTCTTTTTCTACATATATTGATTATTAAATATTATTAAATTAATATATTGCACATAGTTTAGACAATTTAAATATTTATAGGAGGACGTCTATGGGAACCATTGTACAACAACAAGATTACAACATTCCTGAGCCAAAGAAAAAGTCGAAACATCCCCCTGGATTGTATTTGCTATTCATGACGGAGATGTGGGAACGCTTCAGCTATTATGGAATGAGAGCCATCCTTGTTTTATATTTAACTGCATCTGTTGCAGCCGGCGGTTTAGGGATGAAAGAACAATCGGCCATGCTCATCTATGGTTTCTTTACTGGGGCCGTCTATTTTATGCCGCTGCTCGGTGGATATTTATCAGACCGTTTTCTAGGTCGAAGGCTGGCCATTACAATTGGTGGACTGACAATGGCGCTTGGGAATTTGGCCTTATTTGCCCATCAAAACCACACCTTTCTTTATACAGGTTTAGCCCTTCTAATTATAGGAAATGGCTTCTTCAAACCGAATATTTCTACTATTGTCGGTGACCTCTACTCTGAAAACGATCCCCGCCGTGATGCTGCGTTTACCATTTTTTATATGGGTATTAATGTTGGGGCCTTCTTCTCCCCGCTCATTGTTGGTTATGTGTCAGAAGATTTGTTTGCTAAAACGATGAATGGTTTTATCCAATACGGTTATAAGTATGGATTCCTTGTATCGGCCATTGGGATGATCATTGGACAAATTATCTTCAATGCGCTTGGCAATCGATTTTTAGGCGATATCGGTAAAAAACCGACTGGTAAGCTGAAAAAGAGCAATAAAGGAATCAAACAATCTCAACCGCTTACGAAGAAAGATAAAGAAAGAACAGCGGTGATCTTTATCCTTGCTGCGTTTGTCGTTTTCTTCTGGGCAGGATTTGAACAAGCCGGAAGTTCTATGACACTGTACACTCAAAAATTTATTGATCGGGAAATTTTCGGATGGACGATTCCTGTATCTTGGTTTCAATCTGTAAACCCTCTGTTTATCGTCCTTTTAGCTCCAGTTGTTTCTGCCTTTTGGATGAAGTTAAACAAATCCAAACGCGGCGATTGGAAGATCCCGACGAAAATGGCGGTCGGCATGATGCTGCTTGGATTGGGATTTTTTGTGCTTGTCTTAGCCGTGATGAAAACGGGCAGCGATCCGAATGATATTCAACATAAAGCCAATTTGTTATTTATTGTGTTTACGTACTTATTCCATACGGTTGGCGAACTGTTCCTATCACCAGTTGGTCTCTCAGTCGTGAGCCGAATCGCTCCGGTCAAACTGGCTTCCTTATTGATGGGTGTTTGGCTCTCTGCCAGCGGATTTGCTAACATTTTAGCTGGAAAACTCGCCACTTATACAGACTCTCTAGGGTACTTGGAAGTATTTAGTCTTATCGGAGGAATTGCTATTCTACTTGGATTAGTCTTACTGACATTGTCTAATAAGTTGACGAAAATGATGGATTAACGAATCGAACGTTTCATCAGAAAATAAAAAACGTATGTAAACAAAACCGCCGGCTGATCGCTTGGCGGTTTTGTTTTTTAGGAAAAAACATCTGAGATCGTTGACTGGACAAAAAGATGAATGTCTATTTTTTCTCTCTCTTTTTAAAGTTTGCTTACACCTTTAAATATAATGAGAAAACTTCCTTAAGTATTCAAATGTTAAATAAAATGATCCATTTCAAAAAAGAAATTGTCGTGAACATAAAAAATGACAAAAATCATATCAATCATACTGACTTTCAAAAAACGAGATGACGATGATACGGAGGTCGTAGTGTTTATTGGAGATACCCGTCTTTGCCAGGCTAATGTAGTTCTCTAAAATTGCAGATGTTTTGTATCCTTTTGTGAATGGAGGCTTGCTTTAAATAATACATCGTATAGAAAATCCTGTATTTCAAAAAGTTGATGGAATCATTTCTTTGTCAGAGTATTCTTGTTGTGGCAAGATGGTTTTCTTACGGATGATCCTGATCAAGATAAAAGTCCGCCTTCAATATTTACTGAAATTTACATCCCAGCAATCATTATCTGTTCTTTCATACTATCTATGTCAGTCAAGCTCCTGATTGTATTCATCGATATTCTTCTTTATCCATAAGACATAGGATTGAATCAGCCAAAATAAACGATTCTTCATGCACACGTTCTAATTTCTTAATATAGGGGATACTTTATCAATCGCTTTTTGCAATTTTTCGCTATTTTTCCTGTATAGTTCCTTAGCTTCTTTATTTTCGGTTCCAAGGGCAAATGACTCTAAATCGGCCTGGCATTTTTTCATAGTGGCGAGAATCAATGGTCTTTCTTGCGGAGATGGAACTTTAAGCTTATCATCATAAAGATCGACCGTTAATTCGCCATAGGAATTGACCTGTCCAAGAAAAACATTATCGATAGTCACTCCCAGTTTTTCCAGTTCCGTGATTAGCCATCTCCTGCTTCGGCCAATCGTGGTGAGCGGCTCATCCAGTATTTTTCCGTCCATAATAACCGTCTGAGGCTCCTTCACCGTAGCAACCGACATATTCAAATCTTTTGCCGTCAAAGGTTGATTTTCTTTCTTCAATAAGACAGATAAATCTCCCGTTGGCTCTAAAACGGCAAATTCCACATCTGACACCTGAAAAACGTTTTTCTTTCTAAGCAATTCCAACAACTCATCTGTCGAGTATCTTTCCTTTTTTAAATTGTCTTCCATGATTTTTCCATCTTTGATAAAAATCGACCCTTTTCCTTCAATAAAGCCGCGGAACCCTTTGCTCTTTAACGATAACAGGCCCGCCAAAAAAGGGATAGCCGCACAAGTGATGATCGCTATGATCCCTAATGAGATTTTTTGCTCAAGTCCAGTCACAACCTCTGCTCCTATACTCCCGATGGTGATACCATTTACATATTCAAAAAAAGAAAGTTGAGATATTTGTTTTTTCCCCAGCCATTTTGTGATTAAAAAAAGAATAATCATAAACAATATGGACCGTATCACAACATCTAACCAATTGGGCACAACGCAACACCTCCATCAAAAGAATAGGTGATCTTAAAACCCTTTGTACTGAGTTTCTTCTCGTTCCAACTCTCCAACACGTTTTTTGATATCTTCCACCACTTCATGGACGATCATCATTGTTTCATGTAATGTACGTTTTGATTCGTCATCTTGGGTGCGCAATGCTAAACTAGACAGGCTAGCTTCTACACCTTTAAGGCTGGCCATACATTGTTTCACTTCCGATGCAATGGTCATCGTATCCTCTCCTTACACCTTTTAGTTTTAGGCATCCCCTATTTACATATAAACAGAGAAAATTTTCTAAAAACCGAAAAATGATTTCCCATACAAAAATTGAGATTTTGGTGTCGCAGCCGTTTATTGACAGCTTTTTTTCTCCAAAAAGAAGTCAATTAACAAAAAAGCTTCTTCAGATAAGAAAAATGCCATTTATGGCCCGTTTTCGTATTCAATCGACACCGCATGTGCGATACAAGGGATGGTTTCGTTTTGCTGAAAGGATAAGGGCGATAACAAAGCACCCGTTGCGACCACTAGCATTCGTTTTAACTCCCCTTTTTTCATTCGGTTTAACAAATGGCCGTAAACGACGGTCGCGGAACATCCTGCACCACTCGCTCCAGATAAGACCGGCTGATCTTCCCGGTAGATCATGAGCCCGCAATCTTGATACTGTTCTTCACGAATAGGGGTGCCGTGTTTATGAAATAGTTCAAGTGAAATATCATGTCCAATTTGACCAAGGTCTCCTGTCACTATTAAATCATAGTAAGAGGGGTCAACATTTCGTTCTTTTAAATGTGCTTCTATCGTATCCACAGCTGCCGGAGCCATTGCCCCTCCCATATTCAGCGGATCGGTCATCCCCATATCAATAACACGACCAATCGTAGCAGACGTAACCCTGGGACCGTCACCAGTACTGCTTAACAAAGCAGCTCCAGCACCGGTTACCGTCCATTGTGCAGTGGGCGGTTTTTGTCCACCGTATTCCGTTGGATAACGGAACTGCTTTTCAACCGCTGCATTATGACTTGAAGCACCTGTTAACAAATAGTCGGCTCCTTTGTTATTAACAATATAAGCACCAAGAGCCAGTCCCTCCATCGATGTTGAACAGGCTCCGAACAAACCGAGAAAAGGCACTCCTAGCGTGCGCATAGCAAAACTGGTAGGGGTGAGCTGATTAATCAAGTCTCCCCCCAAGAAAAACTGAATTTGCTCTTTTTGAAGACCGGCTTTTTCGATGGCTTTTTGACAGGCTTCTTCTAAAAGGATCTTGTGGGCTTTTTCATAAGAATCTTGACCTAGCCATAAATCGGAATGGAGCAGATCAAAATCTAACGCCAGCATTCCGTTCGCTTCAAAAGGTCCACCAACTGTACCAGTAGAAATAATGGCGGGCTTTTGATCGAAAACCCAAGTACGATGCCCCGTCAACATCAAAAACCACCTCGCTTTATTAAGAATCATGATCATAAACATTGGAATAGCCTGCCCGATAAGGCAAGCTTCATTACAGTTTTTCAGTACTGGTCTTTTTATCTGATTCAGATATTCGGTATATCCTAAACTATATCAATTGTTGTTTTGCCGTTTAGATACATGTACTCATCACGTTTCGTTTAAAGGTGTAAAAAAGGTTGGTTGATCCAACCAACCTTTTTATCTAATTTGTACATTATTGTTGTTTGTATTGAGGTTCTTCTTGTTCAATTTGTTGAACACGAGCAGAAAGGCTGTCAACTAGTTGCTGTGTTTGTTTGGCAGCATCTTGATAAAGTTGTTTAGCTTGTTGATTATCGGTTCCTAGTGCAAAGGTTTCGAAGCTCGCTTGTGCACTTTTTAATCCGGCTAGAGTTTGTTTCACTTGACTGATGATAGTCATGGGTGATTCCTCCTTCAATTTAAGTTACACTTTTAGAATGATAAAAAAGATCTTTTTTTATGTTTTCTAATTTTATCCATCTGTAAAGATCCATAGTGGGTTAAATTCCTTTCATATCCTATATAACTTAGTTCAACCCGTTTAAACTCCCTGAAAGGCAACGCAATGGATTCGAAAAAACGAAAACAGGCAAAGAATCTAATTTGAAGGCAGCATCCTGACAACGCAGATAAAATTCGCCTATCAAGACAGGAAAACGATGGATGATCATGAATAGCCAAACACAAGTTCTTCTTTTGGTACAAAAAATGAGAATGCCAAAGAAAGAAGATAAGGAATAGAGCGAAAAGCTGTGGAGATATTTAATTCCGTAAAAAACGAGAAAAGCTGTTTAGCGTTTCTAAACAGCTTTTTCACCGTTTTTCTTTTTGATTCTATACTAAATCCTGGGGGTAAGAGATTTTTCTTGAAAAATAAATGCTGTTACGAAGATTCTCCTTTAAAAGGATCGTCGACAACGACATCGAAAAGAAGATTTCGTATATGAAATCTCCTTTTATCATAAAATTGCTTGGTTGAAAAACTTTAAAATCCTTTCGCCAGCAAAAGTCCAAAATGCCCTGCTGTCAAAAGATAATTTCTTCAGTCCATGATGATGAAATGCAAAAGGATTTGGTACCATTAAAAATCAAAACAAAATTCTTAGACCGTAGAAGGGAGTTTAAAAATACTTACTTTTTTTTAGCTTCGCGCATCTTGCTAAATAGTATTAGAATCAAAGGCACAACAATAATCCTAATAATGAACGTTCGTGTTTCTCCTTGCCTTAAATCCGAGAAATACCCCCAGACTATGGATAAAATGAGCCCGAAAATTAGTGGTGGTAGTATAGATTTCAAAAAACTCTCTCCTTTTCATTTTTCACGGTTATGTAAAAATAACACCCCATGATGAAATTTTATCTCTTTTATATAACCAATTCTTTAAATTGTATTAATCCTAAATTTTATTCAATACATGAAACCTTATATTATCCCTTGTTTCCTCCGTTCTTTCCATACCATTGATAGCAGCTAATTGCCACATCTTTCGGAATATCCGAAATTTTCGACACTTGAACGGATTTAGAACGTGTAAAAATTTCAAGAGAAGCGAGGCCAAACTTACGCTGTAGTACTGATTCTGTTACTTTTAACTCTTCAATTTTCATTCGGGTTGTGATAAATAATTTTGTGGAAAAAGATCCACTTTGAAGTTGGATAAAAGGGCCACTAAGCTTGTAGCCATTAGATAAACCACTTAATAGTTGGGAAATATGAGTAAGAACTAGAAAAGCAAGCGGAACATACCAGAGTCTTGGCCAGAAGTAGAATATCGCTCCTGCTGCGATCCAAATATAGCTAGTCCGCACTAATTTTACAAAAATAGCTGACCTAGGAAGATTCACCATGTCCGTTTCCACTTTAAATGTAGGCAAAATCTCAGATATCAGTAGTAAAGCTTTGTTTTTATGAATAAAAGGAAAGAGTATATTGGCCGTTTTCATCTCTTCATCATCCTCTTCAGCTGTGCTTACAATTCTCACCTCCACAATTCCCAAGATTTTTTGAAGAAATTTTGTATTTAAAATGATGGCTTCAACTTTTTCCTTAGGAATGGAAAATTCAGTCTGATGAAACAAACCTTTTTTAATAAAAATTCGCTGCTGATCAGAAGTAACCTCAAAATTTCTATACCGAATGAAAGTCCTTCCCCAACCATAAGCCATTGATAACACCAACAGAGCAAGAATACCAACGGCCGTTAATAACCAAGATTTTTGAAAGAAGGAGAGAACAGCCTCTATATATGGGTCTATTGACAAAAAATCATTTAAATTCGAATAACAGGTATAAAGCAGCGAAATAAAAATAAGTAAATGAAGCGACGTAACGGAAGCCACAAATATTTCTTTAGAAGTCATTTCATAATGCTTCTTCCTTGAGGAATGTTCCAGCAGGTTCGCTTCTAATGTCCCCTCATTAGGTTTACTCACGTCTCTTTCCAAGTAATCGGCATGACTAAAATATTTTTGTATTCGTTCGGCTTCTTTGCAGGTGATCATTTCAAGTTTGACGGAGGATTTATTGCCGACTGCACCTGTATCCAGCAAGAGAGAGGTGAGTCCGAACAAACGATGAAACAAAGGTGTATTCCGACTGATGCCTTGAATCCGCTCCAATGGAATATAACGGCTTTCCAAGATCAATCGTCCTTCATGAATGCACAATTCCGTTTCCGTAAATAAATACTTGAAATGGAACCATTCTAGCAATACAGAAACGACTTTATAAATCAAATAGAGAATTCCGGCTAAAACTCCCAATTTGAAGAAAATAGAATCTGAATCTGAACGTATATAAATCATAAGACCAATGACAAAAAAAACCAATTCCTTTACGGACTTGCCAATCGAATAGACGATCCATAGCGGATGTATTCGATGAGCTTTATCATTTGTTGTTTCCCTGTTCATGGAGGAATAGAACCCCCTATTCATTTGATTCACTAATTCCCGCTAAAACAGCAATCTTTTCCCGTAATTCCGCTGCTTTCTTTTCAGGAACAGCCGGTATTTCATGCACAGAAGCCATCGTCCCTATCTTTATCGTCGACAAATCAAATTTTCGCAAGAGCGGACCTTGATTCGTATTGACGTATAACACTTTCGTCATAGGTATGATTAAATGAGTTTTCTTTAATACTCCTCCATACTTCAATTGTATGTATTTCTCGTCGACTTCGTAGCGCCAAGTTCGCTGTCGATAAATAGGTACAATCACGATTTCAACTATGGAGGAAATAATAAGGAGTATTAAAAGAGCATAGAGAATAAGACCTATCCAACTTTTCCACCCATAATATTGCTGAAGATACAGAAGGATTAATAGGATGCAAAGTGCAATGAAATACGTGATGGCGTCACTTATTCGCCACATCTTCACAGCCTTCGGCGAAATTTGTTGTGTTGGTTCCTTTATCATCCCAGTCATAATCTCCTCCTTTCTGTCGAATTCTAGAAAAATGTACAATGAAACAGTTTGCGCCAAAAAAACAATCCTCTTTATATCACCAATTTCTGTTTCTCATAAACATTATTTAAGATATTTATTAATATTCAAACAATTAACTTCAAAATAAACCGTACGATGTAAAATGGACGTTTCCTCCAAAGTGGTGCAAATATCGTGAGCTTCCCACCTAACCATTATAGTAAAGGAAAAATATTTTGTGTAGATTTTTTACAAATTTTGATAAAAATATGAAATTTTTCTGTGAAAATAATGGCGGCACACATTTACTTTGACAATACTTCTTAATATCAAAAAAATAAATGAAAGCTTCAAATGGATCCTTTTTGAAAATAGCCGCAAGTGGACTCGGCTCAACAAAGGAGATGCCAGATACTTTAAATTTTCATTTAAGAAGAAACGAAATCAAAAGCTAAAAAAGAATCGGTCTGACGGGAGTGAAAAACGCTATTTTCAATAAAAATTGGAATACATCTTCTTTCTGCTTTAAAATGAAATAACGGAATTTTTCGTCTTTGATGATTTTATAAGCGAACATTAAGGTGGAATGGTAGCTGTACTAATTGACTTCTCCGTAGCCAAACATATTAGACACAGCCAGATTTCTTTGACGAGTTTGATGCACCTTGCGTTATCGGAAGTCAAGTTGTCCCCATCTGAAAAATGGAGTTAGACTATTTTCTTCCTGTTTCAAGAAAGCCTAATCACTAAAAAAACCCACAGAATTTTAAAATTTCTGTGGGTTTCCATTATTTTAACAGGTTATTAAGAAAGCTCCTATGCCGATCTCTCCGATACACCCAAAGCTTATTTTGTTTATGAGACTTAAGCCAACACTTTGGACTGATCATCGTTATGAAAAAAGCTTTTCATGGCGTGGAAGACATCTTCTTTCTGTTTTAAAATGAAATAACGGAATTTTTCGTCTTTGATGTTTTTATAGGCGGACATTAAAGTGGAATGGCGACTGTACTGATTGACTTCTCCGTAACCAAACATATTCGACACAGCCATGATTTCTTTGACGAGTTTGATGCACCTTGCGTTATCGGAAGTCAAGTTGTCCCCATCAGAAAAATGGAAAGGATAAATATTATACCGAGAAGGTTGGTATTTTTCCTCAATTAATTCCAGCGATTTTCGATAAGCAGAAGAACAAATCGTCCCCCCGCTTTCGCCCTTGGAAAAAAACTCTTCTTCCGTGACTACTCTTGCTTCCGTATGATGGGCGATAAACTCAATCTCTACCGTTTCATATTTCGTTCGTAAAAATCGGGTCATCCAAAAGAAAAAACTCCTAGCCATGAACTTTTCCCATATCCCCATGCTTCCACTCGTGTCCATCATGGCCAGCACCACTGCTTTGGAATGGGGCTTTTGCACTTCGTTCCAAGTTCTAAATTTCAAGTCTTCCGGAATAATCGGATGGAATCTTGGCTCACCCTTTAATGCATTTCTTTTAAAAGCGGTGAGCATCGTTTTTTTCTTATCAATATTCCCCATCAATCCCGTTTTGCGGATATCGTTGAATTCAATTTTCTCAACAGTATGATCGTCTTGTTCCTTTTGCTTTAAATTAGGAAGTTCCAGCTGCGCAAAAAATGCCTCTTCTAAATCAGCCATGGAAACTTCCGCTTCATAATAATCTTCTCCCGGTTTATCCCCTGCACCTTGGCCTTTTCCAGGTCCTTGTTCGCTGCTGCCATCCCTTGCAATGACATCTCCGACTTTACTGTCTCCGTTTCCTTGGCCGACGTGCTTGTTCTTATCGTAATTATAACGGATTTTATATTCGTCTAATGAACGTATCGGTATCTTCACTACATCCCTGCCATTGGATAAAATGATGCTTTCTTCTGTGATCAAATCGGGCAAGTTGTTTCGAATAGCTTCTTGCACTTTCTCTTTATGACGCTGTTGATCTTCATACCCTTTCCGATGGAGGGACCAATCTTCTTTTGAAATCGCAAACTGATGGTTATCCATTTGATTCATTTCCTCCCCTCCTAAAATGGTTTTCACTTTTTTCATAATTTTTCATACAATATGATGACTGTCATAATCAATGTACTTTGATCCTACAGGTTGATTACTTTATCCTATGCAAGAAACACAAAGAGTTGACTAAAAGATCATACAAAAGGAGAAAATCCAGGTTGGACAAGCATATCGAACATGACGGAACGGGCTGCACCTTTTGATAATCAGCTCTTATTCTGGTTCATCTGATATAGATCAGCACATTTGAATTCCATTAATCTTATGATGTTGTCATCGAGAGTACAGTGATCTTTGCCCCTCATTCTTAAAAATGACCATTAGCCAACATGCTTGATGAAAAAAAGATTCTGCGAATAAACGCAGATTCAAGGGAACAAATCGTATTGGTTTTCCGTAGAATAAGCTGACTATTGTTAATCGTTCTTATTCCTTACTTTGCATTGTTTTGGTACACAGATACCTAATTCGTTCTAAATGAGAAAGGCAAACGGTGCTACCCTTTTTGAATAGCACCAATGCCTTTATTTTAAAAATCCGCCTTCCACCAACATTTGTTTGATTTCTTCTTTTGTCATCAAAAATTCTTTGGAAGAATAATTTCCTTTTACAGGTAAACAATCAGCATAAAACTGTTTTAACCCAGGGATGTTGATCGTAGGAAGAACAATTAAGAAGTCTTCATCATAGACGACTGTATTTTGGCTTTCATGTTCAGAAATCAGAACTTCATGGAATCTTTCTCCCGGTCTAGCTCCAAATTCGACAACTTTGACATCTCTCTCCCCGGACTCTTCTATCAACACTTCAGCCAAATCCAGAATTCTCCATGCGGATGATTTCATGACAAAAATCTCTCCGCCTTTTCCTATTGTTGCAGCTTTTATTAACAACTTGATCGCATTTTCCCTGGTTAAGAAGAAACGTGTCATTCTTTTATCCGTAATTTTGATCTCTTTCTTTTTGATTTGATTCATAAATAATTGAAGCACACTTCCATTACTTCCTAGAATATTTCCGCTTCTTATACAAATAAATTGGGTATCCGAACTGATCTGATTCGCATATACCACTAATTTTTCACCGATGGCTTTTGTCATCCCATAGAAGTTAATGGGGTCTGCCGCTTTATCGGTCGATACGTTGATGACCTTCTTTACTCCATTTTCTAATGCAGCTTCAATTACGTTTTGAGTACCTAGCACGTTTGTTTTCAATGCCTCGAGAGGTTGTTCTTCACAGACGGGGACGTGTTTTAAAGCAGCTAAATGAAACACATAATCGACGCCTTCAAAAGCTTTGACTAACGCTTCCCTGTCTCGAATGTCACCGATGCAAAAGCTCAATCGAGGGTCTTCAATCGCTCTGCTCATCTCTACTTGACTGGCTTCGTTTCTGGAAAGAATAATGATTTTTTTAGGGTTTAGCGATAATAACTGATTTATGAGCTCATGCCCCCATGAGCCTGTCCCGCCGGTCACCAAAATCACTTTATTTTGAAACATCTACTTGACCTCCTGATAGATTCATTCTAGATGAAACACCTGTTGTTTCAGGCGACTGTTCCGTTTAGGAATCTTCCATTCTTGTTACGGTAGAATTGTCCCGTATTTAGTCCTTTATTTTCCGCTCAGTTGAACTCCGTCGAACATCATTTTCCAAAAATGATCATTCGCATTCCAAATGTCCTGATTCGGAAGTTCAACCACGCTGACTCTTTCAATAGGCCAATTTTTTTCGGTCAGGCCGCTGACATCGGTATGATTGACGATGAGTATTCGAAAATCATGTTTCACCATTTTGGATAAAATGGACTCAAGCTCTAAGACCTCTTCAAACGTGCCTTCTGTTCGAACAAAAAGGATCCGTTTGCTGGTCTCCATTTTCTCTAAAAAGCGCTTTATCCGTCTATCAAACTTTACTCTAACTTCAGGGTAACCGCCCAAATGTGAAAGTGTATTTTTTCCAACTTCAAAATCATGATTAGAAACTATTTGATAGCCGTCATCCGATACACAAATTAGCTGATCAGAAGCATAACCTATTATTCTTAAATTAGGCAGGTCCATAAAACCGACAAATCGATTTTTCAAAAGACGATTGACATTTGATAACGAAGGAGATGCCATCCAATCCAACACTCCCGAAAAAGGTCTCAAATTATTTTTCTTAAGCTGAATGGATGTCAAACAAAGATCTCCTAAACTAAATACGGAATCATAAGTTCCTTTAATATCTTCTAAACTCATATTCCCATCTCCTTAAAAAAATGAAAAACGTATTTCCAATGTGAGGTCCCGTTATGCATTGCATAGCACATTTTTTATTTCCTCAATTCCCCAAAAACGAATGAAAGCTTATCCAACTTGAATCCAGAAAAGACGAATATTTTTCTAATATCCTATCCATAGTTAATTCCGCATCACGAAAAAATGAAAGGGCAGAAACTCGAACGATGGAAAAATGTGTATTTAATCCAGGTTTCAATGAGAAATAGAACAAATTTTCCATATTCGACTAATCCGCAACAGGGAGGAATACGAGATTTTATAAAAAATCATTTCTAATGGTCGTCCATCATCCTATTTTGTATGAACATTATGTGCAAACTTTTATAGCAAAACAAAAAATGTTTTATCTTTCAAAAGTGTTTGACTGACGATTTTCATGAAAAGGTATAAGTTTCTGTTAATCCGTTGAAAATATCAACCTGAGGATTCCATTGCAACAATTGACGCGCTTTTTTATTATCGAGACAGCTATGTTTAATATCGCCTGTTCTTGCATGTGTATAGATCGTCTCAATTGGGGATCCGTAAATTTGCGTCAGCATTTTCACTAAGTGATTGACGGATACGCTTCTTCCGGTGCTGACTTGAATCGTTTCCTGATCCCCTTTCTCCACAGCAGCGATATTTGCACGAACGACATCTTTTACATAAACAAAATCTCGCGTTTGTTCTCCGTCACCGTGTATCATTAAAGGCATTCCTTTTTTGATTCTGTCTAAAAAGATCGCAATGACTCCTCCTTCTCCTTTTGCCGATTGCCTAGGGCCATATACGTTGCCAAAACGGAGAATGGTGTAGGATAGTCCATAAAGCTGATGAAATAAGCGGATATATGACTCGGCTGTCAATTTCGATAAACCGTAGTAAGAAATAGGCATTGTCAAGTCCTTTTCTGAAATCAAATCTTTTTGTAAATTACCGTAAACCCCTGAGGTAGAGGCAAAGATGATTTTTTTCACAGAGGCTTCACGACAAGCTTCTAATATATTGATGGTTCCATTGATATTCATGTCAGCATCATATTTTGGTTCACGAATCGACTGTCCTACATCTGCCTGAGCTGCCAAATGGAATACGACATCCGGTTTTTCTCTCTTAATAATTTGTTTGGCCCCTTGACTGCGTATATCTTCGATATGCATGACGGCAAGCGGATGTACATTTTTCAATTGTCCAGATACTAAGTTGTCCAATACATGCACCTTCGCACCTTGAAGAAGCAGTTCTTCAACAAGATGAGAACCGATAAAACCGGCCCCACCAGTTACAACAGCCTTCATGATTTATGCTCCTTATAACTTTTTTATCATCGTATGAAGCTTTAAAGAAAGTGGTACAAGGAGTATGCCTAATGTACAGAAAAATAGTTTGGAATAAGAAAGGGATACAAAGCGTAAAACGAGTCCCATCAAACAAATTGGATGGAATCGAAAAAAAAGAAGGATAGCGATGGAGGAAAGACTTTTTAGAAAACCGTTTTGCTGCTAAAGACATTACAGAATTGTCTAAATGGAGAAATTTATAATATAGTACGATTCTTATTTCATTTCCATTATCCACCATTAATAACACACGATCTATAGGAGATGACCACAAAATGGAATGTCTTTAAGCCGTTTCTTGATTGTATTTTTCCTTAAGCTGTCGATCCTATCTCTTAAAATCAATAGATTCTCAAAGTCAAACAGTAGTAGAATTTTTCTCCATAGTATTCTCTTTTTTGTGTTAGTTAAACGGCTTGGCCTGCCATTATCTACTACCTCTATCAACTTGAATTGAAATGATCAATCCAACTATTATATCTACCCTTGCAAATCCTTGTTGTGAGAATAAGATGATGGAAAAAAGGAGGGTAATAAATTTATGGCAGGTACAAAGACATTTGTGAATGATAGCCCGGCTACTTTGCAGATTACTCTCTTTATTCGTGAAGGAGATGAACCATTAAACCAAGATGGGACCGTTTCCTTTATACTTGATCCCGGTGAAACAGAGGTCATTACCTATGGAAATGATATAAACTCTTTTCTAAACGGAATTTTATTATTTACCATTTTCAAAGGAGACCTTTATAGCAAAACTCAATTCGTCATTGAAAAAGAAAGTGAACTTGACGATCTTCTAAATACAAACAGTATGATTACGATCACGAAAAACCAAACAGACTACGAAATCTCCGGAAGCAATCCAACCCTTGCGCAATAACAGACTTATTTTTATTTTTGGCTCCAATAAAAGTTTCCTACCATTCGAGGGACTGATGATTCTTCATACAAAAAGTCCCGCTCTCACGATAAAAGTGAGGCGGGGCTTTTTTGGTGATATAAATCCGTACTTGAAAAGATCCTTTTGGAAACTCTTCTCACCTAAGTTTTTTAAGCAGCCCAATGAAGAACTAGTACGAATGGATTTAATGGACGTCCCTCATCACAGGGTTAGGGATCACATAGTCCGGGGGTAGAGAAGCTTTTATTGATTCCCAAACTTCGTGATCCACAAAGACTTCAGGAGTCGACAACGGAGTCGAAAACAATGAATTATAAAAATCCCCGCTCATCGGTTTAAACATTTCTTTTATCACTGGATTAGGCAGTACATAGTTTTCCGGCAATGAATTTTTAATGTGCTTCCAAACACGATCATCCACAAACATGTTCGGTGTGGAAAACAAAGTCGAAAACAATGAGTTATAAGAATCTGCTCTCATCGGTTCAAACATTTCTTTTGTCACCGGGTTGGGAAGCACATAGTTTTCCGGCAATGAATATTTAATGTGCTTCCAAACTCGATCGTCCACAAACACATCTGGAGTGGACAACGGAGTCGAAAACAATGAATTGTAAAAATCTCCGCTCATTGTTCCAAAAATTTCTTTTGTCACTGGGTTAGGGAGTATATAGTTTTCCGGCAATGAATGTTTAATGTGCTTCCAAATACGATCATCCACAAACACTTCCGGAGTGGACAACGAAGTCGAAAACAATGAATTGTAAAAATCTCCGCTCATCGGCTCAAAAATTTTTTTTGTCACTGGGTTAGGAAGCACATAGTTCTCCGGCAAAGAATGTTTAATGAGTTCCCAAATCCGATGATCCACAAATATTTTCGGAGTTGGAAGCGGAGTTGAAAATAAAGAGTTATAAGATTCTCCGCTCATTTTTGGGATGGCATCCTTTGCGACGGGGCTAGGCGATGCAGACTCTTGCGGCAAAGAACCTACCATTGATTTCTCTTCCGTACTGTCCTCAGTCCTTTGAAGCCATGCCTGAAATTCCTTTGGAAGAAACGACTGAAGTTCCTTAGGAAGCAAGGTGAGCAAAGAACGTTTAATGAAGTCTATTAGCCGAGACATTCTCTTCGTCCTTTCTCAATTTAGATATAGCGCTATGGTAAACATCCAGTACGTTGCTAACCCCTTTATCTAAAGCCCAATGGTTCCTTCCCCATTTGCTGGCATTATTCCCTAAAGTTTTCCTTAACTTTTCGTCGTCTAGTAATAAATTTAAATTTTGGTATAAAGCTTCACTGTCTCCCGCAGGTGATATCAATCCTGTCACTTGATGCTCCACTATTTCCGGCAATCCCCCTGCATCACTAACAATCACAGGCATTCCGGCAATTTGAGCTTCGACTACTGATAAAGGTTGGTTTTCCAAGAGGCTTGGAAGAACATAAATATCTGAATTAGCCAATAAAGCAGGAATATCATCTCGACTTCCAAAAAACAATACGTCTTCTTCTAAACCTAAGGCTTTAGTTTGGACTCGTAACTCTGCTTTCTTGTCTCCGTCTCCCACAATCCAACAAACCCAATCATTTCGACTTTCTTTCAATTGGCCAAGAGCGGATATGAGATGGTGAACCCCTTTCAGTTCCACAAGCCGCCCTGTAAAAATGATCACTTTTTTGTCATCCGGACGTTTTACAGGAGATTTCTCCTTCATTCGTTTTATAAAATTCTCTACATCGTATCCATAGTGGTATACTTTGATTTGTTCATCAGGAACAAGAAACTCATTCGTTAAAATATTCTTTAACCAATTATTGGCTACGATCGTAAATTCAGCAGATGACGCTCCAGTACGTTCGAGCTCATCAAAATATGCCCGAGCCATGTGAGAAGTCGGTGATTTATGAATGGTGGTTAATTGGTGTCTAATCTCATGAGCCACACAACCATGCAGGGTAGCGACTAATGCAGGTCCTTTAGGTCTCACCCTCTGAATACTTGCAGTGGAAATGACATCTTGTGTATGGATCACATCATATTTGTCCAAACCTAAATAGGCAGCAGCTAATTCAAAAAAGTAACGTTGAAATTCCGTATATTTTATCAATGGATTGATATGAATAGCCGGATAAACTTGTTCGTTTAGTTTTGCGTTAAGCAAAGGAAGCACCTTATCCTTTTCTAACCTTCGATCTTCATTCACAATGTAAACATACTCATTATTCTCACTGTAACCTAGCAAATCCACTTCATGTCCTAAAGACACAAGCTTTTCTTTAAGCTGCTTCATATAGCCCCATACTCCCCCTACGTGCGGAACGGCCCAGTACGTAGCAAGCAATATTTTCATAAATACATCTCCTTCTGTTTTGGTCTATACGTATCATATTGAGAAAATAAATCTATGGTATAGACAGTTATCTTTCTATTTGCACAATATTTTCTGACAACCTCTTTGGAGGGAGTAGCAGCGATTTAAAAAAGCCGGGCTTTTGTACATTTGAAAACCCTTTTTCCTAAAGAAAGACAGCTCTTTACTCCCTTCATTAAAAAAGCCGGACCTTCCAAATCTTTGAAAGGTCCGGCCAGATCTTTTATTCTTTTTCAAAAAATATTGAGGCTCATAACCAATTTAACCGCAAATGTTTAACGGTTTAGCAAGCTGCCTACATAGCGCAGAAGTTCATTGGCTGAAGTTGAATTATAACCGTAGTCGTCAATCAGCCTTGCAACCACTTCGTTAATTTTCTTGAGCTGCTGCTCATCCGGCGTCTTGGTGGAAGTTGTAATTTTCACAACATCCTTTAAATCAGAAAATAATTTCTTTTGAATGGCTTCACGCAAGCGATCATGCGAATTGTAATCAAACCGTTTACCTTTTCTTGCATAAGCCGAAATGCGGATCAGAATTTCTTCTCGAAATGCTTTTTTCGCATTTTCAGAAATGCCGATCTGTTCTTCAATAGAGCGCATTAATTTTTCATCCGGATTAATTTCTTCTCCTGTAAGCGGATCACGGAGTTTCGTTTTATTGCAATACGCTTCTACATTATCCAAATAATTATCCATCAAGGTTTTAGCGGATTCTTCATATGAGTAAACAAAAGCTTTTTGCACTTCTTTCTTGGCGATTTCATCATATTCTTTACGGGCTAAAGAGATAAAATTCAAATATTTTTCCCGTAGTTCGTTCGTGATGGAAGGATGCTGATCTAATCCTTCCTTTAAAGACCGCAGCACGTCAAGCGCATTAATAGATGGCACTTCTTTCCGAATGATGGTGGATGAAATCCGGTTAATGACATAACGCGGGTCAATTCCGCTCATTCCTTCATCTTGATATTCTTTCTTTAATTCGTCTACATCTGCCGCATTAAAGCCTTCTACATTCTCTCCATCATATAGACGCATTTTTTTGATTAAATCAATATCTCCCCTTTTCGGTTCTTTCAATCGAGTTAAAATCGTAAACATCGCTGCGACTTTTAACGTATGCGGGGCTATATGGACATCGGCGACATCGCTTTCGCGGATCATTTTTTCATAGATCTTTTCTTCTTCGGACACTTTTAGATTGTATGGAATCGGCATGACGATAATCCGTGAATGCAGCGCCTCATTTTTCTTATTGGAAATAAAAGAACGATATTCGGTTTCATTCGTATGTGCCACTATTAATTCATCTGCCGAAATCAAAGCGAAACGTCCTGCTTTAAAGTTGCCTTCTTGCGTCAAAGAAAGCAAATGCCATAAAAACTTTTCATCGCATTTCAACATTTCTTGAAATTCCATCAGACCACGGTTTGCTTTATTCAGTTCGCCGTCAAACCGATAAGCTCGGGGATCAGACTCTGAGCCATATTCGGCTATCGTCGAGAAATCAATACTTCCTGTCAAATCGGCGATATCTTGAGATTTCGGATCTGACGGGCTGAATGTGCCGATTCCGACGCGTTTGTCTTCTGAAAAAAAGATTCTTTCTACCAACACATCTTCTATTCTTCCACCGTATTCTTCTTCCAATCTCATCATATTCAGAGGAGATAGGTTCCCCTCAATCCGAATTCCGTATTCCTTATAAAAATCTTCTCTAAGATGTTGAGGAATAAGGTGTAGAGGATCTTCATGCATGGGGCATCCTTTAATCGCGTAAATCGCGCCTCTTTCAGTACGGGAATAGGCTTCCAAACCCCTTTTCAACATTGTGACAAGCGTCGATTTCCCCCCGCTGACCGGCCCCATCAACAACAATATCCGTTTCCGGACATCAAGCCTTTTCGCCGCCGGATGAAAATATTCTTCCACTAATCTTTCCAGCGCTTCCTCCAGTCCAAATAATTCATTGCTGAAAAATTTATATCTCTTTCTTCCCCCAACCTCTTCAAACCCCGCATCTTTTATCATGTTATACACTCTTGAATGGGCTGACTGAGCGACCCACGGCTTTTCCTTCACAATCTCTAAATACTCAGCAAATGTGCCTTCCCATCTTAGCTTTTCTTCTTTCTCCCGAAACTGCTCAACCTTTTTTAAAATATCCAATATAAACATCCCCCTGTCCTTATTGAGAGAACGATTAATATAATCTATGCCGTCGGATATTTAAACATGCCCAAAACACAAAATCGTTGTCGTTTCAAATGATGTTTCCCGTCTCTCTGCCGAATTTCTCTCTCTTATTTTTTAAGCGCATTCACTTTTCCAATTCTTTACGATATAATATCGATAAATCGTCAGAACGTTAATAAAGGAGGAGTTATAATTTTATGAAATTTCTGCTTATTATGGTGGTTATCCTCTCGTTTCTTACCGCTATTTTTACTGCCGGCTACAATGACAAGCCAGGGGTAAACAAAAAGTAATCATGGAGTTTTGATCTCTTACATACAACTAGAAACGTGGCAGAACAAGTGGCTGGGCGGTTTGTACGCTCAGCTTTTTTCACCAATAATTATTCAGAATATTTTTTTAATAAAGGAGGGAATATGATGACTGAAGAACAAAAAAACCTTGAGCAAATCATCAATGATTTGAACCATACTGTTCAAAAGCTCTCAGAACAAGTGGAGCAACTTCAAAAAGAGGTTGCTGTATTGAGGGAAAATCAAGACAAACCCGTTCTTAATCCTGCTATCATCGGTCAAATCGGCGGTTTTGTTCTAGGGGCTATCGTATTAATCGGTATTTTTTGGTGATCATTGAACTAAGGGTGCCGTTTCACAATCAATACGGCACCCTGATATAAGTTGCGCCGAAAGGCAAGATGATCATCCAACAGAATGGGGAACTTTCCTAGCGCAAATCCATTTTTTGTTTTTCCACAAATTCTTTCATATACATTCTGACTCTTCTGGAAAGCATATTGGACATTTGGCCCGTCCAAGTATCTTCTCGAACCCCTCCCGTTCTTTCTTTATAATAGTCGGCAACTACTCTGTTATATTCTTCTAAATCTTTTTGGATCTTTTCTTTATCGCTGTTGTAAAGATTTTCTTGGTAAACGTGATGAAGCGGAAGACGCGGCTTTTTATCCGTTTCCTGATCCGGATAGCCAACGGCCAATCCAAATAACGGTATCACCCTTTCAGGAATTTGCAAAAGCGCTTTCACTTCTTCGAGACGGTTGCGGAGTCCGCCGATATAACAAATGCCTAAGCCCATTGATTCTGCGGCAATCACAGCGTTTTGCGCCGCTAATGCCGTGTCTATTAAACTGACCATAAATTTCTCAGTGCTTTCAAGCGAAGGAATGACGTCTCCTCCTTCGATTTCACCAATAACCTCATGGCGATAAAGATCGGCGCAAAATACAAAAAAATGGCCATTTTCCGCTACATAAGACTGATTCCCAGACAGTTCCGCCAACTTTTGTTTTTTCTCCGCGTCCGTAACGCCAATAATCGTATACGCCTGAATGAAACTGGAAGTAGAAGCTGACTGAGCGCAACGGACAATCGTTTCGATCTGTTCCGTAGTGAGCGGCTGCTTCTTAAACTTTCTTACAGACCGATGAGCCAAGATCGTTTCAATAGTGGTATTCAACGCTGCTACATCCCCTCTCTAAAGATAAAATAGAAACTTTTTCCTAAATGATTCTCTCCTGCAGTCATGAAAAGCTACATCACTTTCAGACTTCGTTTTTGAAAAAACGACGCAATCAAGAAAATCCTTCCGATCAAAGAGGACATATTCTTTCAATCTGTTGTTGAATCTCGTGATTACCGGACGATCAAAATGTCACGAGACAAAGGGAGAATGAATGAAATCTTTGCCATTCTCATTTGGTTGTGATAACGAACCAAAAAAAGCCAAATCCCCCATTCTCCTCCCGAAATCAAATGAAGCATACCTTATCCAGCTTTATGTATTACTATAACCCTTATCGGAAAAATTTCAAATGATTTAAAACAGAAAAAAGAAACAGGGACATGCCCGGTTTCTTATGTTAAATGAGGAAATTGCTGTTGTCTTAACGCTTCATATACTAAAATAGCCGCCGTATTCGATAAATTAAGAGCTCTTACTTTATCGTTCATAGGAATCCTCAAGCAACGCTCTTTGTTGGCTGCCAGCAATTCTTTCGGTAAACCGGTCGTTTCTTTTCCAAAGATAAAATAATGATTTTTGCTCGTATCGCTAAAATCAAACGAATTATAATATTGCTCGCCGAATTTCGTTATATAATAATATTCTCCATCCGGATTTTTCTCAAAAAATTCATCGAGTGAATCATAATAAATGATATTGACATATTTCCAATAATCAAGTCCGGCCCTTTTTAACATTTTGTCTTCCGTTGAAAAACCAAGCGGGCGGATTAAATGGAGTGTTGTATCCGTAGCCGCGCAAGTTCTAGAAATATTTCCTGTATTCGCAGGAATCTCTGGTTGATACAATACTACATGATTTGCCACAATGCTTTCACCTCTAAAATAAAGTCTGCCATTATTATAGCATATACGATTCCCCGTCAACTTTGATCGTTTATGGCAAAAAACTTATATTGAATGTTGGGAGTGTAAGCCGTTGAATCTTCATAGCTCCAATATCTCATGCGGCTATTGGAAGTATGAGCATTGACTAAAGGCATTCCATAGTCGTCTTTAGCGGTGACAATGGTCGTATGATCAAACCGTCCATCTCCTTGAAAATCGTAGCAAATCACATCTCCCAGCTGCAATTCAGCGGCATTGCGGACTTCATTCGCTTTTAGCCCCGTCTTGGATCGGCCTAAATACATTCGAAACGAATGGGCGACCGACCAACTGTAACTCCACGAACCGTTTTGCATCCACCAGCCTTGGCCCCGATTCGGATATCCTCTCATCTGTGCGCCGCCGGCTTTTAAACATTGCGAAATAAAATTAGTACAATTGACATGAAACTTTTTGTAAGCGGGATTATAGCTATTCCACCATCTTTCCGCATATTGAACCGCTTTTAGCCGATTATATTCAAATCCCCCCCGCTCTGCCGCGTCCTCCATTTCCTCCATCGGCTCAATCGAATATCTTTCGGTATCCCAGGAGGGAATGATTTCTTCATCCTTGATCACCGTTTGTTCCAAAATAATAGCTTTTCGATGTTCTATTTCTTCTTCCATATAAAAAAAACGATTTTGTTTAATCAAATATTGTAAATGAAGAGTGTAAAACACTTCACGATCTGTTTTATGGATAATGTTTCCTTTTCCTTTCGCCTTTAAGATTTTCGCGTTTCGTCGTTCCAAAAGCTTTCTCTTTCTTTCCCATTTTTCATCGGAAACATTCCTCTGCACATTTTCAATAACTTGTTCCAATCGATTTTGCAAAAGTTTTTGAAGCTGTGATTCCATAAAAAAATCCCTCCCCGTTAAAGCCTATGTGGCGATATCAGGGAAGAATCCACTAAAATCTCTATTTAGGAAGAAAAATATTGCAGCCCTTTCTCGATTTCTTTCAAAACATCGGGATCCGTTTCCGTTTGTTTCGCTTCCAAAAGCGCTGACTTTGCTTGATCGCCGCCTATTTTTCCAATCGCCCAAGCTGCGGTCCCCCGTATCACAGGACGAACATCTTTTTGCAAAACTTCCACTAAAGAAGGAATGGCAGTTTCTTCTTTAAAATGGGCAAGGGCAATGATGGCATTTCGCTGGATTGGCTTTTTCCCTCTCCACGAGCCGGAAACCATGCCAAATTTCTCTTTAAATTCTTTATTGCTGATGTCAAGCAACGGTTCAAGCAATGGTTTTGCTGTTTCAGGATCCGGCTCCATTTCTTCGTGCAAATGAAAATCAATCCCTTTATTTTCAGGGCAGACGGTTTGACATGTATCACAGCCGTATAAGCGGTTGCCGATTTTGTCCCGATATTCATCCGGAAGGAAATCCTTTGTTTGTGTAAGAAAAGCGATGCACTTTTTAGCGTTTAACTGTCCTCCTTGAACCAACGCCCCTGTCGGACAAGCGTCCAAACATTTTGTACATGTACCGCAGCGGCTTTCCAACGGCTGATCCGGCTCAAAAGGCAAATTGGTAATCATCTCTCCCAAATAAACGTAAGAACCGAATTCCGGGGTGATAATCGAACAATTTTTCCCGCTCCAGCCGATGCCCGCTCTTTCCGCTACAGCACGATCGGATAATTCGCCCGTATCGACCATCGATTTCATCCTGGCTTCTGGAACTTTGGAACGGATAAATTCCTCCAATTGTTCGAGGCGATTTCTTAAAATCACATGATAGTCCAATCCCCAAGAGGCTTTACAAAAAGTTCCACGTCGAAGCCCCTTTTTTCCTTTTGGCGTTTCTTTCATTTTTGATGGATAAGCCAACGCAATTGCGATAATGGATCGTGGCTGGTCAAATATCAAGGCGGGATTAGTGCGTTTATCGATATCAGGCTCCTCAAATCCCGATTGGAATTGAAGCTCCTGCTGGCGGATCAGACGATTTTTCAATTCGATAAAAGGCTCTGCAGAAGCAAAACCTATCTTATCGATGCCTATCTGTTGGCTATAGGCAATAATGTCCTGTTTTAATTGATTATAATCCATCACGGATCACCTTTCAGTCGAAAAAGAGAGTCGGCTATATTTTAACCATATAACAAAAAAACGCAATACTTTGTTTCTTACAAACAAAATACTGCGTTGATCACAATATGTATATGGAGCGGGTGATGGGAATCGAACCCACGACAACAGCTTGGAAGGCTGTGGTTTTACCACTAAACTACACCCGCAATTGCTGTCGAACAATAATTATTGTACATGATCCGACAAGATTTTGCAAATATTTTTTTCGTTTTTTTCTTTTTTGTTGATTTTCTTTTTCACCCCCATTACGGACAAAGTATAATGAGATGCAATAATCAATCCAAAGGAGGATAAAAATGGAAAACAAATCCGCTTTAAAAAAGCATTTATGTCAATTAGAACAAATGTTGTTAAAACCGGAAATTCGTTCAACTGACGATTTTTTTGAATCCGGAAAAAGATACTTTACGCAGCTCGATTTGGAAATTTCGTGATGGAAGATGGCAAATGTTTTTCCATCAAGGAACGTTAATAAAATCGTAATGATGATTGTGGAGTCGTTGCAGAAATATTAGAGTGAGTTCTTTTGAAATATCAATATGAAAGGTCCTTGTGAATAAAAATATCTGCTTTCAAACTAGAATTTTTCTGAACTCCCGGACTATGTATGAAAGAGTTTATCGTGATTTCATTTGACTCGCTCAAGTTTCATATTGATTTTCTGTGTATCATCCTCTAGCATAAAATACAAGTGACTAAGATTGTCCTAATAAATCAATTTGTCCGTAATGTGGGAGTGTTGTTCATGTTATCAGATATTACCGTGAGAGATGCCGAATTCAGCGATTTGCCTGCCATTGTAGAGATATACAACTCTACCATTCCAAGCAGAATGGTAACGGCTGATTTAGAACCTGTTTCTGTTCAAAGCAAAACACAGTGGTTTAAAGAGCACTCTCCTTTTTCCAGACCTTTATGGGTAATAGACCATCAAGGAAAAATAGGCGGATGGTTGAGCTTTCAATCGTTTTATGGAAGACCGGCTTATCACTCGACAGCAGAAATCAGCATTTATCTTCACCCGGATTTCAGAGGAAAAGGACTTGGAAAATATATGCTCCAAAAAGCAATAGATGCTTGCCCAAGACTTCAAATAAAAACCTTGCTTGCGTTTATATTTGGACATAACAAGCCGAGCCTTCAACTTTTTTCACATTTTGAATTTGAAAAATGGGCCCACCTGCCAAACGTCGCAGAATTAGACGGTGTTGAAAGAGATTTAATCATTCTTGGGAAAAGAGTCACTCCATGACGCATCAAGGCTTAGCCGTTTATAGCGCAATAGATTTTCTCAAAATAACCGCTAAACTCAATATGTAAAGCAACCATTTCAGACACTGGTCAAAAGATGATACACTAATATATAAAAGGAATATTGGTCCATTTAGAGAATCATATAAATAAAACGAAACGATTGAAATCTCTGATCTTATCCACGCCACCTTGGCAGAAACACCGAATAAGCGCAAAGAATTGAAAACGGATAAGCCTTGAACTGCCGATGTATTTATTAAAACAAAGGCTATGGAATAACTCTGTTGATTTTTGATAAACAAACAAATGTTATTAATAGTATAAGAAAGAGCATTCGTTTGGATGTTTTATAATTATTAATAGCAAAATTTAAAAATTGAATTCGTCTGAACAACAGCGTTAAAAAGGGTTCTTTAACCATTCTCTTATGTCATTTTCAGCAAGTGAACCTGTTTTTCAAAAACGAACTGTATGCAAAAATAAAGATGGCTATACTTGTATGCACAGTGATTCTAAACAAGTTTGTTTTTCGGTAAGTACAAGGTTAAACTTGGACCAAAAGAAACGGAAAAAACAAAAGGAGAATAGGAATAATGAAAAAATTCAAAATATTAATGAAATTAACCCCTTTCCTATATAGTCTTTTTATCTTAGTCGGCTTGATTATGGCAATGTTAAGTGTATTAGACCATAATGTACAAATATTTTGTTTATCTTTATTCCTGATTTTGCAATCCGTACTTGCATTAACATATACTAAGTTATTTAAAAAAATTTGGCAGAAATAACTTTCACTTTTAAGTTGAGCATTTTGCACATTTTTCAACCCAAGAGCCATAAGGTTTTCTAAAGCATAA